>Ga0302309_10003133_pt1 | contig 13069 bp, 12 predicted proteins | sample III_Palsa_N1_1_FD_200453 | JGI IMG/M metagenome (GOLD analysis project Ga0302309, IMG submission 200453) | Peat permafrost microbial communities from Stordalen Mire near Abisko, Sweden - III_Palsa_N1_1 | ecosystem: Environmental > Terrestrial > Soil > Palsa > Peat permafrost | place: Sweden... | reverse complement strand
ACAGTTATAACTTAGAGAGATTATAACAGTTATAACTTAGAGAGATTATAACAGTTATAACTTAGAGAGATTATAACAGTTATAACTTAGAGAGATTATAACAGTTATAACTTAGAGAGATTATAACAGTTATAACTTAGAGAGATTATAACTTGGAGAGACTACAAGAGTTGTGACTTAGAAAGACTATAAGAGTTGTAACTTAGAAGAGACATAACTTGGGAGGACAATACGATTTATAGTCATTAGGGACTATGAGGGCTGCGAGTTAGAGAAGACCGTAAGAGCTAGTTTAGAGTTGTAAGAGTTGTAACTTGAGAATACAGCTCTAAATTGTAAAAACTAGATTCTGTGGTCTATCATAATAGTCTTAGTACAGAATCAAATACAACTTGAAGTTGTATCTACAAGTAATGTGGACAGTAGTGCAGTCAACTACGAACGTTGACCACAGAGTAGTAGTTCAGGATGCATCAGACTCTCATTGGAGTAGAGATCGTCAGGGACAAAGCGTGGTCCAAGACTAGCAGTGGCTATATAATCTACCCATGTCTCTCTAAGCCCACTACAACCAATCTTTGGTAAAGCTGTAGCCAAGTAAAAGCCTTTAGTCAGATTGACCCTATCAACATGGCGTTGAAGTTTGCCGTGGACATAATACTCCACCTTCTCAAGATGGTTATGTTGGTCAAACGTTAATGACAAACCGTGACGGGAGCCATGATAGTAGCTGATTAGCTGTCTGATATTACCTAACTTGTCAAATCTATGAACTACACCCTCAAGACGACCAGATACGTAATAGTGTAACGCACTGACAGGATAACCTTTGACGTCCCAAAAGGTAGCAGCCAAGCCAGCGCTGTAATTAGTAAGCGTGCTGTGCCAGTTGTCGACACTGTCTGGACTCCGCTTTCCGAATTCAGAGGAATCCGGAGTTGTTTCCAGATCGCTCCGGATTCCGCTTTCCGAATTTCCCTCAATTCCACTTTTGAGGGAAATTCGGAAAGCGGAATTAGGGGGAGTCCAGGCAGTCTCCGTAACAGATTCAACGTTAATATGGTAAGTGTGGCCACCAATCGTTAACTTACGATTGCGATTACCAGTCATCCATCTGTCCCTAAAGTCTACATCGTATTTGTAAACATCGGGCAGTAGACCGTAAGGAAGTTGCATCAGCAGGTATTCAAGACTGTAGCTAGTCAACTTCTTATTGATGAGCTGTTTGAGATACATTCGTTGTTGTGTTAGCTGGCGCACAAGATTGTCAATGTAGTCAGTGTCATCTAAGTACTCTGCCAGCTGTAAATCTTCATCTAGACTAGCTATACTAGTATTCTTTATGCGACGGTTTTGCAGCCAATTGGCATACCGTTCCAAGCTGACGGCATATCTCTCGGGTATACTAATTACAACCTCATCTGTACCATCACCATACGTTTCAATAATATCTCTAATATAGTTCGACTTGATATCAGTGAGGTTGTTGTAATCCAGGATTATAGTGTTGTCCTCTTCCTCCTCTTCTTCCCCTTCCTCCTCTTCCTCCTCTTCCTCCTCTTCTTCCCCTTCCTCCTCTTCTTCCCCTTCCTCCCTTTCTTTCTTCGCATCGTCAAGAGTTAACCTATTGGCTAGCTCTTTGTCGAATTCTTCATTGGCTTCACTGCTGACATGTAAGGGCCCAACTGTAGACGTGTCGTCACCATCAAACTTAGTCAACTCTAACACAACAGTTATCATGATTACTTCTTGTATAGTTTTATTTGAGAGATTATTTACCAAATAGTCTAGATATAAGTTAGACTCATAAACTGTTCATTAGTTTCACATTATCTGCTCAGATAGGGAACAAGAAGTATTGTTAATAGACCTGAGGCAAACCTCTTTTACCTCTCTAGTACATGTTTGAGATGCTGTGTTGAAAGACAAATTACCACAAGTCTAATTCTCAGCTAAACCATAACCTGTAAGTGACTGAAAACTACCACATTATCTTCCCTACAGAAGACAAGAAATTTCGCTACTACAACTACTTAGTAGTTGTAATTTTATCATCCCTGTCGTTATTCTCTTAGGCGGTAGTAGTAGTGATATTGAACTTAAGGTAAAACAAAGTTTTACCTCAATTATCTATTACTTCAATAATGGCTACCCTACTGGTGGATGATCTTGCCAGTAAATTCGACGGGTTCAAAATCAGGCCTTTCAGGCCTTTCATGCCCTTCAGGCAAGAATTGTTCTTTGGGGATTTGAAAGAGACGTGACTTCAGCGATTCAGACCAAGCCACAAACTTAATAGCAGAATAGCTACAGTTGCTGACCAACATCTCAAGTAGCTGAGGTACAGCCTCACTCCTGCAGTGAATTTTAGTTATAGAGTTCAGGCGACCAGGCTTTTGCTGCTTGACGATGCTAGCAAATTTTGAGCTTAACTTACAGAAGTGAGTGTAGTTAATGACAACTACGATCGGTTCTTTGTACTCTTCTAACCGTACTGGATTGAAGTTATCGTCTAGCTCTAGCTTCTCATAGATAACTATCCTCTTATTATCACTATTACCACCAGCAGCACCAGCAGCACCAACATCAACGTTATCACGGGTGACCTTTTTATTCAACCAGTCACACAGTACCTTCATGTCAGCCAGTCTAACGCAGACAAACTCATCTCCTCTAGCTACCTCAGAGAACGGTCTATAGATTCCTCCTCCACTCATTACTTTCGATGATGATGATGATGATAGCAAGGTACGAGAGAAGCAGCAGTAGTAAGTTAACTTTGTGTTACCTTTAACGGCTTGTGTTGTAAGTCTGGCATTTTTATTTTCACTTTAGTTCTATCATGATGAGTTAGCAGTAACAAGATGTTACCATAACATAGCCTAGTAGATCTTCTCAGCGGAGCCATCGACATGAAAGAGGTAACCGCTCCAGTTCTGGATCTGTGGATACTGTTTCTTATAATAGTTGGCAGCCAAAGCCACATTACTAATGTGTAAACGTCGCTCATTCTCAGGTGTCTGAATGCCATAAATATGCTTGTAGGCACCACAGTCCATATGTTCTACAAAGATAACATTTATGATATCATGGAATTTAATGGCCAAGGCCAAGTTCTCGTGGAAGGTTTGGCGCCACGGCGGAAACTTATTGTTACCTAGAGTAGCACCGGCCAAGCAGAAACTATCGGTACATTGGCACTGCTCCAGCTGCTCTACTAGATTGACGGTGGCATCAACGAAGCGGTAGTCGATGCAAGACAAGTACATAGCCTTAGCATGAATATGGTGATGAGGCTGTTGTGACAACTGTGGCTGGGGTAACTGTGTCTGAGACATTTCTTTACTGTAATACAAAAACTTTGCAGTTATATTTTGGTTTGAAGGTTGTAACTTACAACTTATAAGTTATAACATATTAGCAGCTGTTCGTGGGTGACGTCGATCACTGTATAAGGAGTAGCAGCAGTAAGCAGCCTATTACATAAACTGAGAGTTATTTGGTAACAGAAACAGCACTATTGTTCTGTGATAATTTGCATTACCTCAAGTTTGATAGATAGTCAAGATAAAGCAAGGTTTTATCTCCAACCTATTAGACTAGACATGGAAAGAAAATTTATGCATGAAGGGATAAAGGACGATTTGAACAACCAATTACTGTCCATCAGGAGCAAAGTTAGGTTGCCGGTGGTATCCGGACAGCAGCTAATGGAAAGCAGTTGGTTGTTCAAGTCTTTCTTTACCCCCGACATCACCACCAATCACTATAGTTTTGTGCCTCTTAGTCCACTGGTCAGTACTACAGTCACTGCCAGTATAGACCAACAGACCGGTAGGCTACATGGTCCAGCAACCATGGAAGGTACCTACTTGTCTGAGATTTTGTATAATGGGTTGGGTCATCCACTGCCAGAGGACCAGCAGTATGCTTCCGAACCTTTCCGTATCGAAGTCAACTTCGATCAAGGGGTACTGTCCGGTAACTACACTGAGTACTTGTATGACGGTAACAGTGTCTCCGACACTACTACCCTTTTTTCCGTGCATCAGCTGTACCTAGTGGATGGTAAGTTAAGCTTCTTCCTGTCTATCTCCATTGAGGAGATGATCTTGAATCTCGGCGGTGGTGGAGTCAACCTGTGGCTGCAACTCGGCTCCGCTAACTACACTGATGTTCGAGAGTTCTTTGTCGCGCAGCCACTTCTCTCGTTTTACAATCAGCCCCCAGCTGGTGACTACAGTCGAGAGAGTCTCGAAATTGTCTGGAAGACAAAGATTCTGGTTGCCAGTCATCTGGCGGATCGTGTGAGCATCAAGTAAATAGTGTTGTTTTTTAATATCTCTATCACTAATAGATAGGCATCCAATGTTATGCTCGACTGAGATCCGTCATGGGTTATTCGAAGTCGTAACAACTAAACCCTTACCATAATGAGTAATTTTGTTATAGTATCACCTCGCTATGAAGTGATAAGGATAGAGCTAACAGTCTTGACAGTGTAGGCCGATAGTACCCTGCTCTAACTATCCTATCCTAGTATGAATGATACTACATAAAGGTGTTGTTGTTGTTGTTGTAGTAACAAGTGCCTACTATCAACCATTGTCTGTTGACATGAAGTGAGTTTTGTGGATGCTAGTAGTATCCACAAAATCACACTCACTACACCTACTAACGATGAAGTCCGCAGCTGTTAGACCTAGCATTAGCAAAATTAACACCTCACCTCTGCCTCAGTGTCCCAAGTGTGGTCTTGAGGCCGACTGGGACGATATTGGTATCCTCTCCTGTCCGGTTGGAGCCAACATCTCATGGGCCTGCCGCGGCTGCAAGGCGAATGTGTCCAACAGCCGCACAGCTTCGTCTTAGAGCTAAATTATTAGCTCCCTCCCTCCACTCCCTTCCGACAACACTAACAAAGTTACTAGCGTGGCTAGTAACAACTACACTCATATTGTAAGTCTATATCTCTATTCTTGCACAGACAGAGATAAGCAGTCAAATAGGTAAGAGTTAAACAACTGTATGACTACAAGTATGGTTAAAATTATATATATAAAGGGTTTTATAGGACTTATAACTTAGAGTTATAACTACTACAACCTGGAACCATAACAAAGTTTTGTAGTAGTTATGTCTTAGAATCGTAATAGAAGTTTATAGTAGTTATGTCTTAGAATCGTAGTAGAAGTTTATAGTAGTTATGTCTTAGAATCGTAGTAGAAGTTTATAGTAGTTATGACTCAGAGTCATAACAAGATTTTGTAGTAGTTATGACTCAGAGTCATAACAAGATTTTGTAGTAGTTATGACTCAGAGTCATAACAAGATTTTGTAGTAGTTATGACTCAGAGTCATAACAAGATTTTGTAGTAGTTTGTAAGGTTTTTGTAGTAGTTTGTAAGGTTTTTGTAGTAGTTTGTAAGGTTTTTGTAGTGGTTACAACTGGTTACAACTCTAAGTAGTAACATTTTGTAGTAGTTTACAAAGTTTTTGTACTGGTTACAACTGGTTACAACTCTAAGTAGTAACATTTTGTAGTAGTTTACAAGGTTTTTGTACTGGTTACAAGTAGTTATAACTCTAAGTAGTAGCATTTTTGTAGTAGTTACAACAGGATTTTGTACTGGTCACAAGTAGTTATAACTCTAAGTAGTAACATGTTTGTAGTAGTTACAACTCTAAGTAGTAACATGTTTGTAGTAGTTACAACCTGGAACCATAACAAGATTTCTGTACTAGTTGTAGGTTTAATTTATAATAGAGTTTTTGTAGTAGTTACAACCTGGAGTTATAACTCCAACTTATAATAGAGTTATAAAATATGCACCAGAATATTGGAGCTACTGAGTTTGAGTTCAACCCCACCACTCTGTGGTGTCTGGAGAACTGTTACCTGTCAAGTGAGCAGCAGCGGGCTGACTATAATGCACTGATGGCAGATGATAAAATGCTGCTACCAGCAGCAGCTCAGCAGTACTATTGGTTTAAGGCTGTACCTGAATGGTTGAGGTCGACTATTAACCGTGAAGATAGGTGTATAGTTAAGTTTGACATTTCTATGACCGATGAACCGCAAACAGCTACGGAAGATAGTCTTGTGTTCAGCAGTAACACCTATACTCTGTTCGACGGTATTTATGATAACTGTCCCTATCAGCAGGTAGTGAGGGACTATAAGAATATAAGCACAACCACTAAGTTTCAGTATATTGTTTGGCTGTACTGTCTGACGGGCAGCGAACGTCAGCTGTTTATCTCTAATCAGAGAAAACAGGAGGGTGTGATTAAGATTAGTGTCATTCCTACACAGTAAAGTTATCTGTAGTAGAGAATAGACAGACTATCTACATTATAATAATATAGAAGATAACTTCAAGTACTTATGTTTTACAGTTCTGGTACAAACAAAGTAGCTCTACACTGTTATTAATAACAGTATTATTTCTACTGAGATTGGAGATAACAACTACTCTATAGTTGTTACAAACTTTGTAACAAAGTTTGTAACAAACTTTGTTACAAACTTTGTTACAAACTTTGTTACTAACTAACTGTAGTAGGTACTTAGAAAATGATATTAAGGTATAACTATGTGTCCTAGTCTATGCAGCAAAGACTAGTTGTCAGTTACCAGTTATCCATTAAGCAAATGGTTAAGGATAATCTCAAAAACTTTATGAGGCAATTGGCCAAGTTCTACTCGATCCACAAGATCGGTCAACCTAACACCGACAGGTCACTGTTCTTTACTCTAGGTCAGAAGCCTAACATACCGATCGCCACTAATACTAGCAAGTTTGACGAACTGCAGACTCATATCAAACCTTATAATTCTTACGTAGTGGGACTACTTAATATCCCACGACCTGAACATCCCTTCACTAAGCCATCTGAGAGGTACTGCCTGATGTACTTCCCTAACCTATCACTGGCTGAACTTGGCCGCAACATCAGCTTGCAACTGTTGGATCGCAGCAGTGGTAAAGTAGCCCCACTGTCAGTAGATACAGCCTTTTGTGCCTCACTGATTGAGCTGTTTAGGGAAGTTGAGGTTGAGGACGAGATTTATGAGGATGCCTTTGACTACGACATTGTTATCAACAGTTGTCGGTTTGACATCCGTGGTGAACTTGATATTGAGGAGGAGCCAGATCAGACTATGGACCAGCGTGCTCTCGCCACCTTTACTATTAGACTTAAGTAGCAGAGGTACTTCTCAGAGAAGTACTACCAGCATGTACAACTGTCAAAGTTATAGGTAAGAAGTTGTTACTCATATAAGTAACTTGTACGACTAGATGTAAAGAACAATGGTCGTCTGTGACAGAGCCACAGATAACACACTATTATCATATACTTTATACCAGATTTTGCAGTTGCTGTAGTAATAAGAAGTTGTAGTACTTACATTTCTAGGTAGTTACAACACTTTTACGGTTACAACTCCGAGTAGTAACAGTGTTTTGTAGTGGTTACAAGGATTTTTATAGTGGCAACTCTAAGTAGTTACAAGGATTTTTGCAGGTTACAATAACCTGTGATAACCTCTATATGTATATATATATATATATACATTCTACATACGGGTTAGAGATCTGTCAGAGTGTTTACCCCTATTCTCTCTTCTTAGTCCGCTAGGTAGTAACTCCTATTTGATAGGAGTTTCCAGTAGTCTATACATCTTTGTCTTGTAAGACAAATATTAGATAGATGTCTCTCTGGTATTAAGTGAAGTTTGGGTTACTACTAAGATAGAATTAACACCAACTTATACTAAGTTATTACAGGTAACTATTCTAGTTAACTACTTGTCTATCACACAAGTTATAACACAAACTAAACTTATACACTGCTTGTGAAAATGATCCGTGTTGTGAATTAATACCAGTCCAGTAGTTAAGTACTATAAATATGTCAACCGCCAGTGCTACAGATGCTATCACTAATACTGCCACCACCACACTATTCCGGGCCTTCTATGATCGTTTCCTCTACTACTATTACCAACTAGATCCAAAGGGTAGTGTTCATGATCACAGTAACTTCTACAACATCACCACTGGTGAAGTTGGTATGCTGCTGATGGAGGGTGGTGAACTGGAAGCCTTGGAGATTATCGTTGATTATGAACATCCGGCCTACATTGTTGAGTTGACCAACGAGTATGGTGTAGTGTATTTTGACCGTGACGGCTACATAGTGAGACAACTAGGTTCACTCTCAGAAGACGATCTGAGAGAGGAGTTAGGTGTGGGTCCCTTTGACAAGGTGGAGATAGATGTGGACTCTGATAGAGAGTTAGATGGATCTGGTACAGGGGTGGTGATAGACTGGCAGCCGCTACCTATGCCTTCATCGTCAATGACGATGTCATCAGTAGCAGCTGCTGTTACCAGCACAATCTCACTGATTGATAATCGCTATCAACTGGTCGAGAATCGTCTACAGGCCATGGTTGACACCAACAGAGAATGGACAATTGGTGAAGGTTATGAACTGATTGATGTTGATAACCCTGTCATCCACTTCTTCTTTATTCAGGGCCCATACTTTCTCGGCTATCACAGTGAGTTGATTAACCTGGTTACTGGCGAGTCTTTGTCATGTATCGAAGATCTGTTTGAGAGTGACGACAACTCATCATCTACTTATACCCCTGGTCAAAACACTAACACTAACACTGTTAGTGAGTCTAAATCTTCGACAACAACAGCTACTTTTCATGATGTTCGCATTGATCTAGTCGATTATCAACAGGATGATAGTTGGTTGCTATCAGTCTATGATGACTGTGTCGAGATAACTTTGATGACAGCGGTCGGTGAGAAACTTGCCTATGATGACGTGTACTTCAACAGGTCACCGTTCGACCAGGGGCGGAGTTACAAAAACAACATCTGTCATCAGGGTAAGCTCCTGTTCCAGTTCCACATTTCATCTCAACAGATAACAGATAACAGATAAGAACGGTGAAGTTGTAGTGGAGTTCTAATTCCGAGTATAATTCAACTACAACATACTATGACCTCCACTTCAAGTAGAAATATTACTATCATCTTCTGATAGAGGATTCATCTTGTTAACAGTCAGGTCCTAACAAGATTGTTGCTACTACATCTTAGAGATGTAGTTTTTCTCTGTGATGGTCTGCTGGAGATCACAGAGATTGCAGAGTTAAGTAGAGCAGGAAGATTCTTCAAAATGGCAGGACAACCTCCCATGGAACTCCAAATGATCTTGTGTCATCGTGCGGTGGGTTCGATGGCAACCAACATCCTCAGTAAGGACGCCGAGGTCAGTTTTAGGCACTTAGCTAGCCTCTATTAACTTAAACCAAGTATTGCTCACCAGTCAGGCTGTTGAGAATAAGGAAGTTGAAAAGTTATGTTGTTGTGATAGACAACGAGCTTAGCCACTTCAACTACTACTACCATGAACATAGAGTTTACTGTCACTGATAGTATCTGGCAGGTCCTGATTGATGGTAAGGCAGCCTTGTTCCTGGTGCTACCAACTGCTCTAGGTAGACCGCTGTTGTACTCCAGCACCGCTGAGCTGTTGGCCGATCACCCCCATCTAACCCGACTTATGGTTGGTGAAAATGGCAATGAAGGTTGGATGGCTCAATTCAGGCGACAGAACATTGATCAGCTTATCCATTACGTTGTGACTCCACTGTCTCAGCAGCCAGGTCAGCTGGCAGGCCAGCAAGGTGTTCAACAAGCAGCTAGGCTTGTAGGCTTGTTGCAGACCGACACCATGCGTAATTACGCTCGTACCTTCTGCTGTGTGCTAGCAGCCAATGACATTAACCCTGACTACATTGTGCCTGAAGTTAACTTCATCTACCCTGAAACTGTTTGGCGTAGACTCAAGAAGTTCACTGACAGCTTCATCGCCATCGATGACAGGGCACAGTTGGATACTCTCCACATCTCAACCCGGCGTCTACTGACTGACTGACGCAAACGACTGGTTGTGTCATAACAGTGGTCAATCAATAATTACAACATCATGTTGTGATCTTCTATTCTTGTCCTGTTGTCAAACGAGAAGTTGTACCTACCGGCATTAGTTGTCTGTCATCAAGTTGCTTATAGTTAGGTAGAACATCCACTGTTACTATTGCCAGCTTAGCTGGCAATAGGGATAGACTGAATATAGCAAGGTGTGGGGTCTCAAAGTTGAATAATAAAGTATGGCTGAAAGCTCATCGTGGTCAAGTGCTGATCAGACTTCTAATCTAAAACTCAACAACAGTCGGCTGAGAAGGCATGCCAGAAGACGACAGCTTGCTAAGCTAAACTCACCAGGTCAAGCCAGCCAGTCAAGCCAACTAGTTAGCCAGCAGAAAGTAGTCAACAGAAGCTCAGCTATGTTGGACACAGTGCTCTTCCTAGACATAGATGGGGTACTGTTGGATCGTACCACTATCGACAACACCTTGGCTACCATGCTGAAACATATCTTTGGTAACAAAGTCTCATACACAGATGACGAGAAGACAACAGCTGAAGTGCGTCTCTTTAACTCTCACACCTTGAGCAATCTCGATAGCCTGTTAGAACACAACCCTAACATCAGAATCGTCATCTCTTCCAACTGGCGGTTTCTTGGTGAGGCCAAGCTGTTGCGATCTTATTTTGATCTCTACAACTTCTCCAGTTACATCGTAGATAGAACAGGTAAGGCTTCCAACCGTGGCAGTGAAATTAGTGATTGGTTAGCAGCTCATCCTGAAATCAAGAGATACATCATCTTTGACGACATTGATGATGGTCTAAGTCAACATCATAAGACACAATTTATTGAAGTTGACAGACGGCAGCTGTTGTCTGCTGACAACATTAACACAGCCAAGCTAAGACTGGCTATGCAGTAGATGTTAATTTTATGGTGGTTTAACCACCATAACCATTATAGCAGTTAATCATGACTTGAAGTTAGTGTTGAAGGTTGTTAGAATGTACATTAGACTATTGAAGGTAGTGTTGAAACTGCTGACACTATGTTACTGTTGGAACGGTTAAAGTTATAATTGGAATGATTAAAGTTACAATTAGAATAGCTGAAGGTAGAGTTAAACTGTTGAAGCTACTGTGTCTGCCTGACAGACACAGTAGTATAAAAATGATTAACCATTACTAAATTAATGAAAACAAAACATCTCTACTGGACATCAATTAGAAAATGAATGAGATGAAGATTGGTAATTGTGATCTTAACTATGATGCCAAGACAAATTCGACTTATATCAACTGTCGTGACGTCTATGCAAACTTCAAGGTGGCACATGGTAGATTCTTCACGTCTAATGGCGGTTCTGATACGACACCCCAGGTCGAGGCCAAAAACATGCACGTCCAAATTTTCTTGAATGATAGTTATTCTGGTGACACATTGAACATCCTCGGTCATAGATACGGTAGCAAAACAGGTCATAATGATAACCTCAACTTGCCGGTTAATGACAGTATGACATTCAAAGAATCATGGGGAACTGAGTTACAGGTTACTACTGACGAGAAGGGTGCACTCAAGACAGTGACGGTGATGAAGAAATCACCTGATGGTAAGGATATTTGGAATAAGTATTTCTTGGAGAAGGCGGCAGATGGCAAATTCAGGCATAGCTATGAGTATATGACCCGTGTTGACAAACATGGTGCGGCCCTTGCCCCGTCTGAGAACGGATCAGTTGGTATTGCTACTGTCAAAGGGTCAACCCTCAAGGACTTGTTAGCTAAGCAATAACTAGACATTATCCGGCTAACAACAGACTAACAACTGTACATCTTTGAGATGTACTGTGATAACTATTAACTACACTAGTCCACTAAAGTATTAGTGTTAACGTTAACAGCTAATCAAACTAAAGCTCAGCCGAGAAACTTCTTAACACAATTAAAGGAAATAAGTAGAGGATAAAGAAAAACATGATGGCAAGAAAAGAGTTGAGCAAAAACAAACTGTCGCCACATTCTGGTACATTCCTAGGTCTAAAGCTGGTCTGATGACACCTGAAGAGTATAATAGGGTTTATAAGCCCCCAGACAACTACTTCTAGTAACCAGCAAGTCGTTGAACAGCAAGGTATTAAATTAGATGGGGTATGACGGCCATAGCTAGCGTCAGCTGGCAACGCCATCAAGACTAAGCTAGGATTGGTCTTGTAATAAATGTTAAGTTTATAGTGGTTAAACCACTATAACTATCACATGAGTTAATTGTGATTCGACTTTAACGACAACATCACTACATTCACAACAGACATTAGACATTAGACATTAGACTAGCTCCGAGGACAAGACAGACTAGTTTCAGTTTCTAGTTAGGGTCGTTGGGTAGCAGTTATTGGGTACACAAATCAGCGAATAATACCTCTACCTAGTAGAAGTAATCTAATGTCATATCTGTCTGTTAGTGACATCTATATATTAATTTGCCAACTACAATCTGTTACCTGTGAGGAGGGTGGAGGATATGATAAAATAGTAACATTTATCCCTTCCATCTACTCTGATAGCTGGGCATTGACGAAAATCTAGCATTAGACAGTCTATAGCCTGGCTATACTAATTCTGCGATAAGCAAGTTGTTAATAACGAGTAACTCGTTATTGGAAGTATGGAAGTGTGTCTTGTTAAGGTCTGACCTTCAAGCTCTAACAAAGAGCGGAAAGTCGATCTGTTCCATTCGGAGCCGACAGGAGAAGATGTTGTCTGAATCACAAGTCGTAACCACGTCGGCCAAGTCATAAGAGACTAGGTGGCAACGTTTATTGGGCATGACACAGAGTAGCCCAATAAACAACGGTTGAACCCACAGCCCACATCCAACATGTTCATATCTTTCTTTCTTGCTGCTTTCTCCCTTATAATTGTCAACCTCCAAATAACTAATTGTGTAAGGACCAGCATGATCGTAGATTGGCCAACCACACATACCTGCTAAGTTATCATCTCCGGCGCAAGTGGATTTAAGTGCATAAACAACATCATTATAGACGCCATAACCGCAAGCCAATAACTTGTCAACTAATCCCTTGTCGGTCAGTGATTTG
>Ga0302309_10003132_pt1 | contig 13072 bp, 9 predicted proteins | sample III_Palsa_N1_1_FD_200453 | JGI IMG/M metagenome (GOLD analysis project Ga0302309, IMG submission 200453) | Peat permafrost microbial communities from Stordalen Mire near Abisko, Sweden - III_Palsa_N1_1 | ecosystem: Environmental > Terrestrial > Soil > Palsa > Peat permafrost | place: Sweden... | reverse complement strand
AACAACGTTGTCGATAACGCGGTGATACAAAATGTTTTGGACGATACCAGCACCGCAACACCACCGCCTCTTATTGAAAACGGACTGGATTTGATGCCGTTGTTGCCCCCCCCTGACAGTGTTGCATTTTTGAAAAAATTAGCACGAAATGGTTTATACAGACAATTGCTTACACGGGATGATGCACTGTATCTGTTTTTAGAAAAGAATGAAGTGCAAATATTCGAAGCAAACAATAACGATGGTGCGGACAAAACTGAGCCGTTTTGCCTTTTCATGGAACAATTGGCGCAGTTTATCAGTAAAGATGAGGACTCTCTCATTCGCACGATGAATGAAATCATTCATTTTTTACCTGGACTATTCAAATTCCTCAAGGCTCAAAAACAAGCCGACCCCCAATCTGATGCCGCAACACAAGCCGAGATCATAAAAAGCAGCATTTTACAAAGTGTGATATTGAACCCAAACACTCCTTTTGCGCGCGGCGCTTTTGACCAAACATTGATATTATTTGATGAGAGCCACCCACTCACGTCTGACAAAGATTCTAGCACGTATCTTGCCTCCAGTTATGGCTATCAAGCTTTAAATATGCGCACGGAGTTACCAGGGGAATTAAAAAGAAAATATGAGAGCGCTATTTTTGATGCCGCCGAAACGGGCAATACCTCTTTTTTGGCGTTAATGCTGATACAAGTAAGAAATAGATATAAAAAAGCAGTCAAAGCACAAAGAACTGCGTTGCTTGTCCATTTGTTGGACGAAATGGAAGCCGCCTTAAGTCATCTTTTACACCGTGCGTTGCTCAATTATTTGACTAAAAATCCAAAAACGTCTCTAGATTCCGATGAATTTAAAGAATGCGTTGCCGATTTGGTGAGCGCCGCTGTTTTTAATATGCGTGCAGTCTACATGGTACGGTTAAGGCAAGTCTGTGCTTGGCTTGACATTAAAAAAATTGATGCGGAATTGGATTCTCAAGGACTATTAAGCAAAACAAAATACAAACCAAGCACGCTAATAAAAAATCTTAAAAAAGTCGGCACAGCACATATGCTTCGTTCCGTCATACCAACAAACGCGGATATGAGCAAAATAATCTCATGGCTGAGAGCGGAAAATACACTATTATCGGCTGACATTGTTAACACCAAAAGAAAAGTCGAAGAGTCCAAAACAAATCTAGAAGAACTTTATAAACATATTATCAAGCATTGCAAAGATGAACGAGCGCAGGCATTGCTGGTTTACAAAAAAATGTTTGCAACAGATATGATCCTGGACGAGTCATTTTTTCCTGATGGGGAACCAGAGCGCATTGAAGAAGCCTATACAGATGTCAATGTTAAACTAACCTCATCGTTATTACTCATTGACGCGCCGCTAACAACGCTCGCCCTTCCGGCAGCCAACCTGGAGGAGGACGCTGCAGAGAAAGAAACCCGACTTTCACAACCCCAGCAGATGACAACCCCAGAGTCGTTTACAATGAAGCAATGGTTTGTGGAAACCGTGCTTAAAGTGTTTATTGACGTCAACGATCTGCGCGATACACTCGGTAACACGCCGTTACACATTGCCGCTAAAAATGGTCATTTTGGCGCAATGGTCATTTGTTTAATGGCAGGATGCAAATGGGATACAAAAAATAACGCAGGACAGGATGTCAGAGCATATGCGCCCAACGTCACCGATGAAATCTGTGACAGAGCAAATTTGTTTTTACAAACCGATTCCAGTCCTACGCAGTTTTTAGCACAATCGTTTCTTGAACATTATTATGATCATAAAGAAGCTAGAAAAGAGGAAGTTATCTTTCTTCGCTTGATCAAAGGATTCTTGCGAATATTGGATTCTGACTATGATGAAAAATCGAAAAGACGCAAAGAAGACAGAAAACAACGATATGAAGAAATTAAACAGCTGTTACAAGATTCTATTCATAGCTTCCATGATGACGAAGTATTTGCTAAAATATCAGCAGCATCAAGCCCCAGTGTGTTGAACCAAATACCAACGGGAGCACTCGGCCGTAGTAAGTGGAAAGACTTGATGCGGGGTTTAGATGAAAAATTACACCGCGAGTTTCGTGGCGGTCCTGTGACTTTTCAAGGGAATACAGGCTCAGAAAAAACTATTTTTATAGCAGAGTTAAGTCGTTTTATAAGAGGGACTGACGTTAAAACAGCGCGTTTATGTTTGTTGCCGATAGGGCGTCGAATTGAACTCGCAGGAAGGCGTGGAGAGATGTACAGTGGCAGTTCATTCGGCAGTACTAGCTTTGCTTCGCTAACTGAAGTGGCCGACTTTAAAAGAAAGTATGAAGAGTCGGAAAAGGCACGTCAGCAAGATAAAATTGCAGCTGAGACAAAACAGCAACAAACAGATGCAGAAGTAAAAGAGTTAAGGATGATGGTGAGCGCGCTAGTACAACAGCAGTCATCCAAAGCAGGTAGCGGTTCATCGTCAGGAAGTGAGGATGATTCTCCAAAAAGAGAGAAAAGTCGGTTTTCATATAGGAACGGACACATAAGTTAAAATGGATCATAGATACAACAGACCTGGGATGGTGAGTTAAAATGGCAGAAAAAGCAAAGAACAAGACAAACATTCTCAACGCTTGGCAGCAATGGTTAAGCAGTTTTTTTAAGTCTTTATTTGCGTCTAATAACGCAAAAAGTTCTCGCAACTCAACAAAAACACCCAGCGAATCAACAGAACATTTGCCTTCATCGCCTGAGTCAATTAATGGTGACTTATCATCCGATCCTGTGTCTGAACCTTCGCCCGAAATGGAGTATGTGAAGAAGGGTCAAACGCAGTATATTGCCTTATTAACAGAAGCTTACCAAGCAGCCAAAGGTGATTTTTTTTGGAGGATGGCACATTCTGAAGAATTTGAAAAAATTGAAAGTTTGCTAGTAGAAAATATATTGCAAGCCCAACTTAACGATTCCACCTCCATTACTCCTCCCGTTGCGAAAGAAAATAAGAAGAAAAAATCATTCTCCTCACTTTTTAGATCCTCTTCAAAATCATCGGATACGTCTGTTGATGATACGCCAACCACTAGGGCTATTCCTCGTCTACGTCTGCTTATTACGATGAATGTTCATTCCTTACCAGCAACTGAAACAAAAATATCAGCCGTACTGAGCAAAGTGAAATCTTTTTATATAAAAGTGAGACGTAAATTTGAACCCATCGACACTCCGTGTTACACAGAAGGACACGAGTTGGGTAAAAAAATATTACAACTGCAGGACCAGTTAAAGTTGCCTCAACTAGAAACAAAAAAAGAACCGGCAATGTATGTTACACGAGCAGAACTAACTAAGTGGGAGAAGCGTCTCAATGATGATGAGGCGGCACGAAAACAAGATAAAATTCAGATGGAAGCAGCACAAGAACGTTCTAAAGCTGAACTAGCCCGACTTTCAGCTACAATCAAACGTTGGGCTAAAAAAGAAATGAGACCTCTCAGCTTATTATCATTTGAAACTCACCTGCAACTGCCAGGAAAAGACAAAACAACAGCCCTGCCGCAAACTGAAGCAGAACGCAAAAAAGATCTTGACCGTAAAAAACAAGGCCCGTTTTCATATATGTACGACCGATTGCCAGCCGATGATCAAGTGCCAACGCCTTCTATTGTTTCCAAAAACCGTCAAAGGAAAAGGCGGCACAGCTTTTCGTTATAGTTTTTATAAAAAGATATCACGCATTGATAAATACAATCGAACCGCCTACTCAACACAATCCCTTTTCCGTCTCCACCCTCAATCGGGTGGTACGTCTTTTATTAGAGGAAGGCTTTGATAAAGTATGGGTTGAGGGCGAAGTCTCCAACTTAAGTCAGCCAGCCTCAGGACATGTTTATTTTTCACTCAAAGATGTTAATGCGCAAATACGCTGTGCTTGTTTTCGCGCACAATTGCGTGGCAAACCAGCGCTGTCCAATGGCCAACAGATCGTTTGTCGTGGTCGCTTGAGTTTGTATGAGGCGCGTGGCGATTATCAATTGATCGTTGATCAGTTTGAACCGATTGGTGATGGCGCGCTGCGCAAGGCATTTGAAATATTAAAAGAAAAGTTGGATAAAGAAGGCTTACTGGATACGATTCATAAAAAAAACATTCCTGTTTTTCCGCAATGCATTGGCGTGGTCACCTCTCCCACCGGTGCGGCCATTCAAGATATTTTACATGTATTACAGCGGCGTTTTCCCAGTATCCCTGTGTTGATCTATCCAACCTTGGTGCAAGGCAATGAAGCAGCGGCGCAAATTGTCCGTGCGCTCCAACTGGCCAATCGACATCAAGCATGTGATGTGCTGATCGTGGCGCGTGGTGGTGGTAGTTTAGAAGATTTGTGGCCATTTAATGAAGAAATCGTCGCACGAGCCATTTTTGCCAGCCAAATCCCCATCGTCAGTGGTGTTGGGCATGAAGTGGATGTGACAATGAGCGATTTGGTGGCCGATGTGCGCGCACCGACGCCTTCTGCAGCAGCGGAATTGATCAGCCCCGATTCACAGCAATATATGCGCGTATTACAACAATTAGAACAACGTCTTATTTCACAATTACAACAGTACGTGCGCTTTGCCAGTCAACGCTTGGAGCATTTACAGCATCGTTTACAACAACAACATCCCAAACAACAATTACAACAAAAAGCACAACAATTGGATGACTTGAGTAAGCGTTTGCACGATGCAATACAACGTCAACTTGAACAATCGCAGATACAATGGCAACAACTCTCGCGTGCATTGCATACCTTAAGTCCATTGGCAACCTTACATCGTGGCTATGCCATAGTGAAAAATAAAGCCGGTCATGTCATCCGTCAACCGCAAGATGTGACACAAAATGAACGCTTGTTTGTCCAGTTACAAGGTGGTGAAATAATTTGTCGTGTGGAAACGTCTGACACGCTGTCATAAGATGAAGCCATATTTAAATAGGAGTTTTTTATGATCCCTACCCTGTCCGTGCAAGAACTTGCACAAATGAAACAAAAAAATGAAGCTTTTTTTCTGTTGGATGTGCGCGAAGCCACGGAATATGAACACGCCAATTTAAAAGGACATTTAATTCCTTTAAATGAATTGCCGAATCGTTTGGGCGAATTGGAACCGGAAGATACCATTGTGGTACATTGTCATCATGGACGTCGCAGTGCGGCAGCGGTGCAATTGTTATTGGCACAAGGTTTTTTCAAAGTGTATAACCTTGCGGGCGGCATTGACGCATGGTCCAATGAAATTGATCCCAGCATCCCACGATATTAAGGTATTTTTATGTCTGACACCACCACACCACGCCGCCGTACAAAAATTGTCGCCACTTTGGGTCCGGCAACCGATGATTACGCTATTTTGGAAAAAACCTTGCGCGCGGGCGTTGATGTTGTCCGTTTGAATTTTTCACATGGCGACATCACTGATCAACAACATCGCGTGCAAATGGTGCGTGATATTGCGAAAAAAATCGGACATGAAGTGGGAATTTTAGCAGATCTACAAGGTCCTAAAATTCGCATTGCACGTTTTAAACAAGGCAAAGTCTATTTAAACGCACAGGCGACTTTTATTTTAGATGCAAGTTTGGCCAAAGATGCGGGGGATGAGCAACAAGTGGGCATTGATTATGCGCATTTGCCCAAAGACGTCAACGCAGGTAATACTTTATTATTAAATGATGGCCGAATTGTGTTGCAAGTGACACAAGTGGTGGATGATAAAATTCATTGCATCGTGATTGAAGGCGGTGAATTATCCAATAATAAAGGCATTAATTTGGCCGGCGGTGGATTGTCTGCGCCAGCACTCACCGATAAAGACAAACATGATTTAAATATCGCCACTGCCTTACAGGTTGATTATATTGCCATCTCTTTTGTTCGCAACGCCGCGGACATTGAGCAAGCACGCGCCTTGCTTAAACAAGCCGGCAGTCAAGCAGGCATTATTAGTAAAATTGAACGGGTTGAAGCGATTGCACATTTAGATGACATTATTCGTGTCTCAGATGCGGTGATGGTTGCGCGTGGTGATTTGGGTGTAGAAGTGGGCGATCCGCAATTGCCTGGATTACAAAAACGAATTATTGCGCGCGCACGAGCATTAAATAAAGCCGTGATTACTGCCACGCAAATGATGGAGTCTATGATTGAAAATTCCATCCCGACACGTGCCGAAGTTTTCGATGTGGCCAATGCGGTATTGGATGGTACCGATGCGGTGATGCTGTCTGCGGAAACCGCATCGGGTAAAAATCCAGATAAAGTGGTTGCCGCCATGGCCAGTATTTGTTTGGGTGCAGAACAAGAAAAAAATAATGGTCTATACGCCAATCACGTCGATGGCTTGGTTGAAAACACGGGTGAAGCCATCGCCAAAGCGACCATGTATACCGCCAATCATTTAAAGGTAAAAGGCATTATTGCCTTGACGGAAAGTGGCTCTACCCCTTTGTGGATGTCACGCATACGATCAGGTATCCCGATTTATGGTTTGTGCGAACACGCTGATGTGCGAAGACGCATGATGTTGTATCGGGGTGTATATCCGTTGATGTTTGATCCCACACAATGTGATAAATCAGCGATTTATTCACGTGCGGTTGCAACATTAAGTACGCATCAATTGGTCCATCACGGTGATGTGGTGGTTATGACGTGCGGAGATTTAATGGGCGTTGTGGGTGGGACCAATACCATGAAGATATTAAAAGTTGGTGAGGTAGCTTAAGTGGTATAACAGTGCGCGCAAAAATATGATAGAATGGTGCGTTTTTAATAGGATAACAATTTAAAGAGGTCAACATGGCACTGATTTCATTACGACAATTACTCGATCACGCCGCTGAGCATGGTTATGGCGTTCCTGCTTTTAATGCAAACAATATGGAACAAGTCCATGCCGTCATGCGTGCTGCGGATAAAACCGACAGTCCCGTCATTATTCAAGCATCAGCGGGTGCTAGACAATATGCAGGCGCACCATTTATTCGTCATTTGATTTTGGCGGCGATGGAAGAATGGCCGCATATTCCGGTTTGTTTACATCAAGATCATGGCGCGTCACCCGCGGTTTGTCAGCGCTCTATACAATTGGGCTTTTCATCAGTGATGATGGATGGTTCGTTGGAAGAAGACATGAAGACACCATCTGATTTTCAATACAATGTGAATGTCACCAAACGCACCGTTGACATGGCACATGCATGTGGCGTGTCTGTGGAAGGTGAATTGGGCTGCTTGGGATCGCTTGAAACAGGAATGGCGGATAAAGAAGATGGTTCAGGTGCAGATGGCATTTTAACCCGTGAACAATTACTCACCGATCCAGAACAAGCTGCTGAGTTTGTTAAAGCCACACACGTGGATGCCTTGGCAATTGCCATTGGAACCAGTCATGGTGCGTATAAATTTAAACGTCCACCGTCAGGCGAAGTATTGGCCATTGCACGAATTAAAGAAATTCATCGACGTATTCCTGATACCCATTTGGTGATGCATGGTTCCTCATCGGTTCCACAAGATTGGTTGGATATCATTAACCAACATGGTGGCGCGATGGGACAAACGTATGGTGTTCCGGTGGCTGAGATCCAAGAAGGGATTAAGCATGGTGTGCGTAAAATTAATATCGATACGGATTTAAGAATGGCATCTACAGGTGCGATCCGACGCTTTTTGGCGGAAAATCCGAAAGAGTTTGATCCTCGTAAGTATTTAACAGTGGCGACCAAGGCGATGCAAGGGATTTGTGAGGCGAGGTATGAGTCGTTTCATTGTTCTGGGCAGGCGAGTAAAATTCGGGTATTGTCGCTTGAGAGTATGACGTCGAGATATTTGAGTGGGGAGTTGAATCCTAGAGTGGAATAATGGTCTCAGTCACTGCCAAGTGGATACCGCGGTCAAGCCGCGGTATGACAACAGTTCTCATATTTATGCAACAAACCCCTTTGAAAAAGAGGCGTTGGGAGAGATTTTCCGGCTACAGACTCTTTAACGCCTTCATGGCCTCTTCTGCCGTTTTATAAATATTAAAAATCGTCGAGAATCCGCTGACTTCAAATACTTCATCGATTGATTCCGACATATTGCTTAATACAATCTTGCCGCTTAAATTCTTCGCTTGCTTGGCCTTCATGAGTAATACGCGCAGTCCCGCACTACTAATAAAATCAGTACCTGAAAAATCAATAATTACCTTGATTAATCCCTTAGCCAACAAATCTGTAATTTTAGAATCAAAGTCCGTTGACGTCACACTATCAATTCGCCCTTTGGGCATGACCGTTGCGACTTGTTCATTAATAATTTCGACAATTTCCATCTGAATATCCTCGTGTACACCTAATTTTTTCACCAATTTTAAAATATTATGCCCGTTTTCATGTTGATAATGAACATTATCCATAAATGATTTTACCAAATGCAATCCCAATCCTCCAATCGGCCGATCCTCCAAAGAGGATGTAATATCAGGTGGCGGCTGTTTGGTTGGATCAAAGGGAATGCCATCATCGATAATGGTGGTTTGTACTATATCACTTAATATATTGGTTTTCACGTAAATACTATGATGTTTTTTACTGTCTTGAAAACCGTAGGAAAAAATATTAGTAATAATTTCATCCAGGACCAAACACCACTGCGTTATTTCTTTGTGTTTAATATGACTCGATGATAAAAATGTGCTAAATGCCTTCACAAACGCAGATAAATCTTCCGCCGGATTGCTTAATTTCCACTCAAATTGTACGGTCATTTTTTCACCATATGACTTTATATTTAAACCCCAGATCCGTATCGCAAAGCTAACATGGTAATATCATCAAACTGACTCTGCCCTTTGCTAAATTCATCAATACCCATTTTTATCATTTCAATCAGTTGTTTAACCGGTTTTTCGCGCACTGTTTTTAAGATGTCAATCGTGGGATTGATACCAAATTTTGTTCCCTCGCCATCGATGGCATCGGTTAAACCATCGGTATATAAAAACAAACTGTCGCCAGGCTTGAGATCCAACTGCCCTTCATGATAAACATAATCTTCAATAATCCCCAATGGAATACCTGCATCCGCGGGTAACTCCTCAACCTCACCAGTTTTTTTCACTAAAAAGGGGCGATTATGTCCTGCATTGGCATACACCACATGTCCAGTTTTTAAGTCTATCTGCGCATAAAATGTTGTCACAAACATCATGTTGTCATTTTCTGTGGCCAATAATTCATTGACGCGTTCTAAGCAATGACTTGGCGATGGTTGCGTTTGCGCATGTGCGCGTAATAGTGTGCGTGAAACCGTCATAAATAATGCTGCGGGCACGCCTTTGCCCGACACATCCGCAATGACAAAGCCCAGAAGATGATCATTTAAATAAAAGAAATCATAAAAATCACCGCCAATTTCCCGTGCAGGCCTCATGGTGGCATAAATTTCTAATTCCGGTGTGGTAATGAATTTTTTAGGTAAAATGGATTGTTGAATATTGGCCGCCACATTGAGCTCTTGCAAAATACTGTTGAGCTTTAATTTGTCTGTTTCAGCGCTGCGCAAAGTGGCGATGTGTTTTAATGCTTGGCCAATGGTGATATTTAAATCGTTAAAATTAATCGGCTTTGTCACAAAATCAAACGCACCCAAGTTCATGGCTGCACGAATATTTGACATGTCACCGTACGCGGAAATAATCACGCACATAATATGTGGATATTTTTCATTAATTCGATCAATTAAAGTCAATCCATCCATTTCTGGCATGTTAATATCTGACACGACCATGGAGATATCACTTTGTTTGCTCAATATATCCAAAGCTTCAACGCCATTGTGCGCAAAAGAAAACTCAAACTCATTGCTCATGATTTGTTTTCTAAATTTTTGACGAACCAATAGTTCTAAATCAGCTTCATCATCCACCACTAAGAGCTTGGCCACGATTACTTATCTCCTGCCGCCTCTATCATTTTTTCTTTTAACGCAGTAAAATCAATGGGTTTATTGACAAAACCATCGGCACCATAGCGCATCGCTTGTTGATAATTTTCATCATCTGCATAGGCGGTAACCATCATTACTTTTATATTGGGAACTTCTTTTTTTAGAATATGCAATAACTCTAATCCATTCATGCCCGGCATATTGATATCCGATAAAATCAACACCACATCGGTATGTCCGTTATTTTTTAAAGCTTCTAATGCATTTTCTGCAGAATGATAAAAAATGAAGTCCATTTCACCTGCACGAATTTCTTTGCGAAACCGCTGCCGAAACAATTCTTTCACATCTGTTTCATCATCTACAACCATAATATGCATGACGTTCCCCTTTTTACTTTTTCTTTTTCGGTAATGTAATCACGAACTCAGCATATTCACCGGGCACGCTATTGACTTCAATGGTGCCTTGATGTTCTTGCACGATGATATCGTAACAGATCGACAGTCCCAATCCTGTGCCTTCTCCGGTGGGTTTGGTGGTGAAAAATGGATTGAAAATTTTATCTGCAATACTTTTCTCTATCCCCTCACCATTGTCCTTAATTTTGATGACGACGCTTTTTTCCGTTTGCTCGGTGGTTAGCGTAATAATCGGTAAAAACACTCCACCTGAACGCTTACGTTTTACATTGCTGGCATAAAGCGCATTATTGATAATATTTAAGAAAACACGTCCGACTTCTTGTGAAAATACGGATATTTTTTCCAGCGTTGTATCAAAATTTTTCTCTATTTTCGCGTTAAAACTACTGTCTTGCGCACGAATGCCGTGATACGCCAGATTGACGTATTCATCAAGCAAGGCGGTCAAGTCCGTGTCTTGCTTTTCGGTTGAAACACCACGTGAATGCATTAACATATCGCGAACAATACTGTCTGCTCGTTTACCATGCGTATTGATTTTGTCGGAATTGCTGCGCAGATCGGTTAATAGGCTATTAATATAGGTTTGATCATCAGCGGTAAATTTATCCGTCGATTTGCCAATAAGCTCTTGCAATTCTTCAACCAGTTCTACCGATAGCTCTGAAAAATTATTGACGAAGTTTAAGGGATTCTTGATTTCATGTGCAATACCGGCAGTTAATTGTCCTAATGATGCCATTTTTTCTTGCACCACCATTTGTTGTTGTGTTTGCTTCAATTCCACTAAGGTATTTTCTAAGTCAACGTTCTTTTCATCCAGTTCTTTGGTGCGGACTTTCACACGGTCTTCCAAGTGTCGATTGGATTCTTCTAACGCTGATTCTGCTTTTTTACGCTCCTCAATTTCACCTTGCAATTTAACGTTCATTTCTTTACCTTTTTGCGCCACTTCTTCACTTAACTGCAGTGACTTTCTTAATCCTTTCAAGGTTAAATACAATAAACAAACGGCCGCTGCAGCTGCAAACAACATAATAATAAAAGTTTCAGTCAACGCACTTTGACTTTCCTTCGAAATATCCGCTAAAGGCAATATAATTTCCTGCGCGCCACGCACATCACCTACTTTCCAGTTTTTAATGGGACTGTCTGGATCGGAGTTATGACAGCCCAAACACGATTGTTTCATCACGATAGCCGTTGCATAACGCAACACAGGCTGTCCATTGTATGTCACCACTTGACTATAGGGTTTTGATGGATCCGCTTTCAAAGCGACTAACGCAGCGCGATCAAAATCATCACGTGGTCCACCGGTTGCTTGGCGCCATGGCCAAGGATAATTACTGTAAACACGAACCATCGCGCCGCCTGATTGTTTAGATAAGAGCTCATTAAAATCAATACTCAGCGTCGCTGGGAAAGGAACCGCCCCTTTTTTGTCGACATAATCATGGGTAATCGTTACATCGGGCAACCCTTTTAGGTTGGGGATGACTTTGTCAGAATAAAAATTACGAAATTGCGTCACCGTCGTTGAATATTTGCTCGCATCTTCAAACGCCGTGAGTTGGGTAATGTCTCGCGCCAGTTTTTCAACATACCAACCAATCGCCACAAAAGTAACGATAGATAGAAGAATGGGAAACAAAAAGGGGTATTTACTTAAGAAACGCGCCAACTTATCCAAGATAGACCTCACGATTTCAATAAAATTTTCTGACTCTAACTGTAAGTAAAGCAGAGATTTATCAAAACAAGTAATTTTATTTATCAAAGACGCAATAAAATATCTTTGGACACCAAAGTATCGCAGCAGTATAATGGAACCAGAAACACTATGTTTTAAATAGTTTAATAATAGGTCATTTCTGGTATGAAAAAAAAATATAAAAACTTTACCGTTGTCGTTAGCAGCGGCGGCATTAAGCCATTGGCAGCCATTCCGTTTTTTACTTTTTTAGGTGAACATCAACTGGAACCCAGCATGCTGCTGGGTTGTAGTGGCGGTGCATATATCACTTGTTTTTGGGCCGATGGTGCTCGCACTGAAAAACAGATGCACAGCAAGGTGAATACTTTTTTAACATCGGTTGACCAAGACCATCTGTTTAACGACATTGATTATCGTACCTTACTGGGAACAGCGGGATACCCTTTTGGTCGATTTAATAAAGACAATGGAATGATTTTTGGCGATAAACTATTAGAAATGTACCAAAAAATGTCAGGGGATCGCCGGTTGGAAGATTTATCGGTTAAAACCATTTTACAGGCAACCAATTTGGAAACCGGTGAACCTGTCTTTTTAGAAAAAGGCGATATGGCTTCTGCTATTTATGCCTCTAGCGCGTTATATCCGATTTTGCCGCCCATCAATATTGATGGGAAATGGTTGGTTGATGGTGCTTACCACTCAGAAGTCCCGTTGACGGAAGCGGTGAATCGCACCAATGACGTGATTATTGTTTTGGTTTTCGAGCAAGCGCCCCCCACGCATCACAACAGTTTTTTGACTTTCTTCACCTCCTTCATTGGTCAAGTTGCACATCACCATACACATACGCAAAACTCTTTTGCCGTCAATTTACACCAAAATGACATTATTTTTTTACGGTATTATTTCAAAGAAGCCATTAGCATCTGGGATACCAAAAAATTACCATTGATCCTTG
>Ga0302309_10003128_pt1 | contig 13099 bp, 17 predicted proteins | sample III_Palsa_N1_1_FD_200453 | JGI IMG/M metagenome (GOLD analysis project Ga0302309, IMG submission 200453) | Peat permafrost microbial communities from Stordalen Mire near Abisko, Sweden - III_Palsa_N1_1 | ecosystem: Environmental > Terrestrial > Soil > Palsa > Peat permafrost | place: Sweden... | reverse complement strand
TAGATCGCATTATTAATTGCACTGAACCGGCACAATTTTTACTAATGAAATAAATTTGACATCTTTTTTTACAAATCATACATCAGAACGACATGAAGAAGATGAGCACAGAAACGACCGTCGGACCTGGCGATGGGCATGCAAGAAGCAAAAAAATGGTAGAAATGTCCGCTTTGGCCAAACTTCATCATAGCAAACGCTCGCCTGAATGTTTATTAAAAAATTCAATGTTAACGGTTAAATAGCGTACGGAACGTATCTGCAGGATAATCTGATCAGGGGCATCTGATATGCGCGAAGCGAGCAAAATAAAGGTAACCGGCTTCACCGTCCTATTCACGAATAGCGTTTTACCATCCTGGTCAGTTCCTGTTGTAACGTACGGGTCTTATCTGCATTATACCATCTGTGGACTTTAGGGATCAACTCTTTGAGTTCCACTCCGTCATCTTTCCATTGCTTCATCAACTGCTGAAGACCAGCCGGGCGTGGTCCCCAGAAACCCAGCGGCTCCAGGCCTTCGCTCAATGCAATCAGTTTGGGTATAGATTTGCCGCCATCAGTCAAATGAGCATTCATGAGTTCGGGGTTGCTGTCACGCAAGACTAGGCGAAGCTTCACTTTGTCCGGCACGAGTTGCCCCAGCAAGTAAAATATTGGAACATTAAAGGCGGCATCGCCGCACCAGCCTTCGGTGATGACCAGCCAAGTAGTCTCCGGGCCGGCATTTATGGCATCCAGCAGAGCCGCAGTTACCCGGTAGTTTTGGTCATAGTCATCCATTAATACCGAATTAGTCAAAAGATAAGGTCGCATTTTTTCAGCCGTTGCGTCCGCTGGAGCTGAAGCTAAAGCTTCCTTGATCATCTTGCGATAACCCGGGTAGGTTAGCGCCGTATCGATAAGTTCATTGGTATAATCGTATGCCATCAGGATTATTTAAAAACGAAAATACACTATTCATGAAATAATCGCCGCCGCCATGCGAAATAGGACATCCTTGTGGCAAAATCCTTATTGTCCGGTATGATCAATTATCCTTTTGAACTTTGCCGGACAGTACGGTCCGGGATTCAGCCTTGTTCCCGAAGGAAGCCATGCGTATATTTGAACATCCAGATCATGAACGAGCCGTTTAATTTATCAATAGTTTATAAGGGAGAGGAACGGGAACTAAAAGCCCGTTTTGAGCGCTGGGGTTATACTCATCGCATAGCTGTACTGATTAGCGAAACGACTGTAACCTTTGAACCGGACGAGGAAGGTGGCTACCGCGCTTTAGCGGAACAGCCAGTTGATGCCGTACTGTTGCGGACAGTCGCTGAGAAGCTTGCTAAAATCAGTAACAATGACTGACAAATTCCGTTGATAGGGCTTTTATAGAGATTTTGATGAAGTATACAAGAAAAGTTATTGGAAAAATAAAAAGGGAATCATAATTTTCTCAACTGTTTTTTAACGTTTTCATAGGCATCGCCTACTTCTGCGACTGCAGCCAATAATTTAGTTTTAGTGGTATTGAGTTCTGCTGTCCAGTATTCCACCGCATAATCATCACCTGTATCGACGGTTCGGTTATCTGCAACGGGCTGCGTCTTTTGTTTTCCATGCCTGGACAACACGTTTTCCTGCATTATGTTTGTGACGCAACAAAAGGGTTGCATTGTGCTGCTTATTTGACCGGCTGAATAATCCATGTACAAATTCAATTAATTTTGCCTTTTAAATTCTCATCACCTGCCTTTTATTGCTTTGAAAAGTGTGGTTAAATTGGGTATTATTTTTGCTGTACGTGACCCAAATAGATGAAACGAGATTTTTTCATAGCAGGTATAGGGGCATCTGCGGGCGGCCTGCCCGCATTGAGGGCTTTTTTCTGTGCCGTTCCTGAAAAGTCGGGGATTGCCTATGTTGTGCTTACTCATTTACCCAAATGCCCGGTCAGTACACTCGGCAATATATTATCCCGTCATACATCGTTACCCGTCGTCAGGCTCACGAAAGACACGCCTGTCGAGCCGGATCACATCTATGTACTTATAGAAAACACCATGGCCACCATCGACAAGGGAATTATCCGGATACGTGAACGCCGAAATGACGAGATCATCAATCAATCGGTCAATCTTTTTTTACATTCACTAGCTGACGACCGCAGGGAGAAAGCCGTCGGGATTATTCTTTCAGGCGGCGGTTCAGACGGACTGGAGGGGGTTAAACAAATCTTCAAAAATGGCGGGTATGTCATGATCCAAACGCCGGAAAGCGCAGAGGTAAGCGGCATGCCGGAATCCGTAGCGCTATTCGACCATCCTGCCGTAGCCGCATTACCTGATCAACTGCCAGGGAAATTATTGGAACATATAAGCCATAAAGAAAATAACTGATACTGAAATAACTATTAAATAATTAATTGTAAAATTGGTTTATTTGTCTTGTTATCAGAAAATAGTAATAAATGGATCATCACGGTCATGCTTCTCATGCAAATTACCCATTTTTAGCCGGTGGCGGTGAAATGGGCGCACTGATCCGCGCGATAGAATGGTCGACTAACCCATTGGGGGAACCATCCGGCTGGCCAAAAGCCTTGCAGCAAACCGTGAGCATGATGCTGACCACGTCATTCCCGGTATTGATCTGCTGGGGTGAGCATTATATCCAGCTTTATAACGATGCTTTCCGGCCCATTAATGGGGAAAACAAACACCCCCAGGCAATGGGCGGCAGCGCAAGGGCTACCTATTCGGAGATCTGGGCGCGGATCGGCCCCATGTTCCAGTCGGTTATGCAGGGACAGACCGTCGGCTTTCCCAATTTCATGGTGCCGCTGGACCGGAACGGATACGTGGAAGATTGTTGTTTTGATTTTTCTTACAGCCCGATTCGGGACGCTGAAGGTGTCACCGGCGGTATCCTTGTGATCTGCGTGGAAACGACAGAAAAAGTGACGGCGATCAAACAGGCTGAGCAGGCAAAGGCGGCGGTCGCCAGCCAGCGTGACCGGCTGACCAGCTTTTTTATGCAGGCGCCGGCGGGTATCTGTATCCTCGATGGCCCTGACCTAGTGTATGAGCTGGTTAACCCTGCCTATCAGGAATTATTGCCCGGAAGGAAATTATTGGGGCGCCCGATCTTTGAGGCGCTGCCGGAGCTAATCGGAACGCCTTTGCAGCAGGTACTGTTAAATGTCTACAACACCGGTGAACACTATGAGATCAATGAACTGCTGATCCCTGTGGCTGAATATGAAGGCGGACCGACACGCGACCGTTATTTCAGTTTTAATTACCAGGCCAGGCGAGATGAAAATACTATGGTCGACGGCATATTGGTTTTTGTATTCGAGGTGACAGGGATAATGAACGTACAACAGGCCCTGCGCGAAGCGAGGGAGCAATCTGATCAGCAAAAAAGGATCTATGAGGCGATCTCTTCCGGGACACCCGACCTGATGTATGTCTTTGATCTGGATTACCGTTTTACCTATGCCAACAGCGCCCTGCTGACCATGTGGGGCAAAACCTGGGAAAATGCTGTCGGCAAGAGTCTGTTGGAAAACGGTTATGAACCCTGGCACGCGGAAATGCATGAAAAAGAGATCGACCAGATCAAAGCGACCAAACAACCGGTCCGTGGTGAAGTTTCTTTTCCCCATGCCACTTTAGGCAAGCGGGTTTATGATTATATTTTGACACCGGTGTATAATGAGCAGGCTGAAGTAATAGCGGTTTCCGGCATTACCAGGGATGTTTCTGAGCGCAAGCAATTGGAGGAAACGCTGGCGGACAGTTCAGAAGAATTACAAGCGATCAATGAGGAAATGACGGCGGTCAATGAAGAACAGGCCGCTTCCAATGAAGAATTAAGAGCGACCAACGAAGAACTTGCGGTGGTCAATGAACAGTTGGTAGAAGCCAGGAAAAAAATCGAAGAAAGCGAAACAGCACTCCGTTTAGCCATTGAGGCTGCCAATTTCGGTACCTGGTTCATTCATTCTGAGACCCGGGAGTTCATCACCGATGCCCGCTTAAAAGAATTATTCGGCTATAACCCTGATGAAGCGCTTTCCATTGAACAGGCATTGGCACAAGTCACTGAGGAATACCGGGGCTATGTTACCGATAAACTGGAGAACGCCATTTATCGTAACGGCGATTATGATGTAACTTATCCTGTAATCGGTTTACATGATGACCGGTTGCGCTGGCTGCGGGCCATAGGCAACCTGAAGGCCGATCCTTCCGGCTCATTTTCAGCCTTTACCGGCATGGTGATGGATGTTACCGAACAGAAGCAAGACGAAATGCGCAAAAATGATTTTATCGGTATGGTCAGCCATGAACTCAAAACGCCGCTCACCTCACTGACGGCCATTGTGCAGGTCGCCAACCAAAAGCTAAAAAGTAATGAGGATTCTTTTTTAGCCGGGGCCATGGAAAAAGCCGGTGTGCAGGTCAAGCGTATGAGCAATATGATCAATGGTTTCCTGAACGTTTCCCGGCTGGAATCCGCCAAGTTGACCATTGATAAACACGAATTTAATCTGGAGGACCTAATCGAAGAAACTATCAAAGAAACCGAGCTGACGGTCTCCAGCCACGTGTTCAAATTCGAGCCATGTAACCCCGTGATGGTCAACGCTGACCACGATAAGATCGGTTCGGTCATCACCAACCTGATCAGCAATGCTGTAAAATACTCGCCAAGAGGAACAGAGATCGACATTAAATGCGAAGTCATCGGTGACCGTGCCCAAGTGAGCGTAAAAGATGAGGGAATGGGTTTAAAGCCACAGGACCAAAACAAAGTTTTTGAACGGTATTACCGGGTGGAAACCAATTATACCCAGCATATTTCGGGTTTTGGGATAGGGTTATATCTAAGCGCTGAAATCATCCGCCGTCATGATGGCAAGATATGGGTAGAAAGTGAAAGCGGTGTTGGTTCGACTTTCTATTTCAGTCTCCCCCTTCAATAAACCGGGGCTCATCATAAACGGATTGTGTCGCACCTAAGTGGTTAATGTTTTTCCCGAATTAGCGTTTTAAAAGAATAATAAATCTGCGACAGCCCCGGTGAACGGATGTAACATTACATTTATTCCGATTTCGCAGGTTCTTTAAATTTGAGTTCATTGGTCAGGCTCTCGTGAAACGCGCGGACGAACGCGTTTTTCAGCACGCCTACAAAGGTCGCCCAGCCACTGGTTTTGAGATTCTTGACATTCCCCTCGATCGGAATAACAGTTGCGATCTTTTTGGTTTTTGGATTGGTGACGGCTTTGGCAAACAGTCCGACCACGGCTTTTTTAACCACTCGCAGGATGCCGCCCTTTTTCTTGATATCCTTTTTGACGTCCAGCACTTTCAGATCTTTGATAAATGGTTTGATATAACCATCCATTCCACCATCTTTTAGCTTGAGCTTGCTAAAGATATCGATGCCGCCCCGTTCGATATCCATTTTAGCATTGGCTTCAAAGAAACCGTTAAGGCTCAGTAAATTCGCGCCGGTCAGCTGCATGCCCATATCAAAGTCTGGTATGTCTTTTAACGCATTGACTTTCATATCGAGTTTCAGATGGCCGTTGCCAATAGATATGCCAGTTAGGTTAACCTGTGATGGCAGGGGATCAGCGGCTTTCTGTACATTAGCGAGATTCAGCGCAGTCAGGTGCATCTGGTCAATATAAAGATTCGTCGGCGGCTGTTTGTTCAGGTCGCGGTAGGCGAATTGACCGCCGGTTACCTCCAGTTTATTGATGGTCATCGGCATCAGCGCTTTCACAGTTTTAGTCCAGCTATCCTTCGATGGTTCTTTGTTTAGGTCCTCGGTGGTTAAAATATTAACGATAGGCTGATCCATGATCACTTCACCCACCAAACGGCCCTTAAACAGAGAGTGCCATTCCACGGAAAGATCGGTACGCTGTATTTTCAGGAAGGGGTATTTTGCCGGATCGGTTTTTTTTTGCAATAACAGTCCCTGAATCACATACGCTCCGCGGAGTAAATGGATATCAATATCATCGACATGGCCGGTGTAGCCGGGCAACTCATTGAGTTTCTTGTTGACATAATTTTGACGATGCCGGGCTAAGCCAGGCGCACCACTAATACGGCAATTAATAAGATGACGATCACCAGGTAGGCCAGGTTAACTTTTTGAAAGAACTGTTTTAATTCAGTTGTTATCGGCTTACTTTTTTTAAGTATAGTTTTTTTCGTAGCGATGTTATTTACGCGTTCGTTCCGGGTTAAATGCGAGTAAAAACGTGGGCGGCAAGGTGCGCACGCCACGAGTCTCTGGCTCCGGAGCGGAATCAATTTGCTTAAGCGCTGGTTTCATCAGCTCATACACTTGCCGGAGGAACCCCGTTTCCCCGCTAATGTACAAGGTCGGATGGTATTGTTTTTCGATCGCAATTTTTTGCGCTTCGTTGGCCAGGGTTAAAGCCCAGCCCTCGCCGGGTTTGAACCAGTGTTCGGTGGCTAAATTAGCCAGGTCATATAAAAATAAGTGCGCTTCGGCCTGGGGATCGTTCATAGGAAACCAACACACAGGCAAGCATTTAGTTTTAGGCGGCTATCCTGGTATGCTTCAATTACAAGAACCTTTAAAAAATCATTAAGGCACTTGACGTTACTCCGGCTGAATTTTTAGTGAAGGATTCGATTGATCTTCCGGCGCTTCAATTGGTTTCGAAGGATCGTTTGTCCCGTACCTTTAAAATAATTAGCTTGCATAAAAAAACCATGGAAAATAACACGAACGATAATTCAGTACTCTCACATATCACCAAGCTTACTGAAAGGGAACAACACCTATATGGCAAAACAGATCTTTCTGACGCGGATGTAAAAGAGCTGCACCATATTAAATCTGAGCTTGATCAATATTGGGACCTGCTGCACCAACGCCGGGCATTAAGGGACGCGGGTGAAAATCCGGGCGGCGCTGAAATGCGGCCTGTTGACCAGATTGAAAATTATAAAGAATAAGCATTTCGCTATTTGCCATTTTTTTTGCTGAGCGCTTTTTACGCGTGCTTTTCTAAACCGTCGCAGTGTAAAAAATGGAGCGCCCCGTGTTTTCACCCAAGTCATCGACCATAGGAAAACACGGGGCGGAACGGGGCTCCGGCGCGCCGGAGCCCGCCGGAGAATCCGGCGGTTCGGTTTAAGCAACCTTTAAGGGCTGTGTCCTGAAATCCTGCAAGTTCAGGAAGAAACCCCTGTTAAACAGTATTCCCTCCCTGAATAGTTGCCATAGTAAGGATGCACCACAATTGGCCAATGCCGAATTAATAAATAAATCCTGTTTGGTCAGGGCTTCGGCAAGCGAACAGCTTGGGGTATTGTCGCCCTGCTCTGAACTATATAACAATTCCTCAAATTCATCGGTAACTAACGGCAATTGTTCAACAGGCCGATACAATTCCGAAGCGGGTTGCTTGATTTTTTCTAAGGTCGATAAGATAACCTGACCGCTGGAACGGCTGTTACCAAAATCCATCCAGTACTGCACCCGGTTACGGCCGCCGTATTTATCGGTTAAGTGTTTCAATATTTCTGCTATTTCGTAACGGGCAGCTACGGTATCAACACAGGAAATCGTAATCACCGCCCTTGCCAAATCCTTATCTTTCAAAGATGCCTTATCATAGCGGATCGTTTCCGCCCGCCAGTTCGTGCCGAAAAAACGGTTGATACGGTTGATTAAAGCGACCGATTTGTACAAGCCTAATTCGGCGGTGGTAAACAACTGCCTGCCGAGATTGGCCGTATCTACGGTATCATCGTCAATTACCCTGACAAATAAGCCTGCATGACCTAAAGCGATAAGCGCATGGTTCATTCTTGCGAGTGCGGTTAACACCTGACCGCCCGTACCGCCTGCGCCAATCAGATTTATAGTTACGGGGTTATAGGGCTGTAACAATTCCTTTTGCACAATATGTACAGCAGGTTTAAGGATTTTTTTTGTTCTCATTGGATGATTTGTTTAAGGGTTAAACTGGTTTTAATTAACTCCCCCTGCGGGAATGCTTCACCTTTACCTGCAAGGGAACGCCATAGTTCGGTGGTGGTGGTTTTGGTACTGTTATTACCGCTAATCGAGTGGCTGAATTTGCTGTCAAAAAAGTACTGCTCCCATGTTTTCGTAAATTCTTCCAAGCAGGTGCTTTTACCGATATTGATTTGCACCGTTCCCATGCAGACCTGACCGCTTCCGTAAATATTCAGGTACGGGGCATGACAAAGTTTGGTGTTTAGCGTTGGTTTGGTTTTGCCTGTCAAACCGTAAACGGCTAAATGTTCGGCATTGGCTTTCCAGAGCATGGCGGGGATATGAAATTTGCCTGACGGGATATTCAGCCCGTCAACAAAGAACAGGTTTACCTCCTGTGGTGGCGTGTACCAAACAGCGTACCCATTAGCCTGCTGATTAACGTATAGGATGTTTGCGGGTAACAACCCTTTACTTTTTAGGTAGCCACTTTTGACTTCCTGCGTTGTTTGTAATAAATCGCTTAGGGCGGTCATTTCCTTTTGATTAAAAGGATGCGCATTGATGGGCTTGCCGTTCCTGCCTATATCATAGCTTTCCACATAAATTTCGGTTTTTTTTTCATCCCTTTGGAACTGGTTAATCTGTTCCTCTTTGTCGTACCTGTAAATCAGCAGGGCTTTGAATGGTTCAAATCCGCTGTTAAACTGTTGCGTTATGTTCTTCATGGTCGTAATCGTTTAATAAATCCCGTAAGCGTTCAATCAAATCAATCAGGCGGTTCTCAAAGTCAAAATCTTTTCGGTCGGGGTCGGGCATAGTATCAAAGTAATGAACGGCTGTTGGTTCCTCCATCACAGGCCTTTCCTGAAAACAACAATTGATCATTTCCAGTAATTCGTGCTTAAAGCAATCCTTATCGCTCCAATAGAAACCCGTGTATTCATAAACTGCAATCCGTTCTTCCTCGTCAGGATAAACCAAATCGGGATCGATGCCATCGGGCAATGAGCGGTTGGGGTACTGGCGGTAAAGCTGTAAAAACTCAATGGCGAGTAATTCCCATTCCAGTTCCCAATTGTCCCTGTGATGATAACCTGTAACCACCTGTTCCATTCTTGCCAACCAGTCGGGGTTCTTGATGATTGGCATGATATGACCGCCTGCCCGTCTTAACTCATATAGGGTATCTTCCTGTTGCTGTCGCCATTCCTTTTCTTCCTCGTCGTTGTTCCCCTCGTCCTCCGCTTCACTTATCCATTGCTCTAAAGTATCATACTGGCAATCCATAAAACTGCCGTTCTCGGCATAAAAAGGAATATCAACGACCTGGTGCAAATAGGCGAAAATGACGGTAACCAATTCGGCGATGGCTTTTTGTTCTGCGTTTTGCCACCATTGCCAGTATGCCCTTACGGGAATATAAAAAAGGCAATGGCTCAAATCCAATGTTTTCACCACCGTTAGCACCGCCTGTTTTCCTTTATCCTCCAAAATCATGCAATGGTGTTCGCTGTCAATATCCAGCACCTGCTTTTCAACTTCCTGCCATGTGCGGTAAATATTCTGCGGGAACGGTAAATCAGTTTTGGGAATGGCTAAGCCGTAATGCTTACAAAGATTGGCAAGGGAGTGAAAATACTCCCTTGCTATCCTGTCCGGGTTGCCTGAAAAAGACCAAAACGGCACAAAACTGTGATTTAAAAAACCATTTCCGTTAGCCCTGCGGGTGCGCTCCTTAGCGGGTTGCGCCTGACCTCGTCTGCATCTGGCAGGCGGTTTAACCGCTCTGCCAGTTCGCCGAATAACTGCTGTATTTTCCATTGCTCACCTTTCCTGTTAATTTTGATTATCCTGTTTGCTGATTGTCTTTTCATGGCTATCCTTTCGTTCCCATGGTACTCTCAAACCGGTACTGCGCTTCATCGTCCTTAATTTCAGGGCCGGTTACTTTGGCGTTGGTCAACACGGGATAACTGCCTGCAAAAAAGTTCTGTACATCGGCTACGGTAAAACCCTCGTTCGGGTCGTTTAACCTAATTTCCTGCCCGTTCTCCCTGTGCAGGAAAACCCGCTTTAAAATCATTGCTTTCATGGCTGTGGGTTTAATCGTTAAATGATGCGGTTAATTTATCGTAGGCTTCTTTTCCTGCCTGCAAGGTCTTGCGTTTGTTTTCGATGGCCTCGGCCTTATCGGGATAATCCGCTACGTCAGGCAGGTTAGAAAGGGCTTCGGCATATTTGGTATGCTGTGCCAATTCCTTAACCTTTTCCATCGCTTCATCATACAGGCGTTTCTTTTCCGCTTTGACCTCTTTATCATCTTCGGGCGGGGTAAACAGGTTATTTTCCCCGTCCTTTTCGTCGTCATCGTCGTCGGGTTCTTCCCCGGCAGGTTTGTTTGCTTTGGTCTTATCGGGTTTGGCGTTCTTCTTCGCTTTTTCCAAATCCTTTTGATAGCTTTCCAAATTAGTCATCAATCCTACGGTTCGCTGAACAGGTTCGGCCAGTTTGCCAAAAAACTGCTCGTCCAGTTCAGCGGCGGTCGCCTTAAAAAGCATGGGTGGCAAACCATCGATAGCCTTGTCTTTTTTGAGTACAACCGATACGGTTTGCACCCCTGTTTCATCCTGATGGATATTCAGCAGGAAATTACCTGTAAAGCCTAAACCTGCTATCTGTTCAAAAAAATTCGTTTTCATATTCTTAAAATTTAAAATGATGATTAAATCCTGTTATGGCGAGTAAAAACAAGCCCGCCAACAGCGCAATTGTGGCGATAAAATAAATGACCCGTTCCACGGCCATGATAAAAATGAACCTGCCGTAGGTGGGGAACTGCTGTAAACCGCCGATACCCCTGCGGTTAAACCTGCGCCTGCCGATATGGTAGCGGATAAAAAGACCGACTGCGGTCAGTATCATCCCTGTTAACAGTGTGGTTTTCATGCCCGTTTTTCTTTAATGAGTTTTGTCCCTTTTCTGCGTTCGTAAACCGCGCGGTAACCACCGCTTTCAATGATGCCCAATAACAGGTTTTTGGCCTTGGTGGTGTCTTCGTCATCGTCCGCTGTCATTTGGCAAAGCGTTAGTTCATCAAAAAAGCGCAGGGTTTTGGCTATTGATTTAAGGGCATTTCGTTCTGTTTTTGCTGATAATATGCTCATGGCGATATGGTTTGAAATAAGGGGGATTGCTCCCCCTATTTGATTAATTGAAATTTAGCGCATCCGCTCCCTGAAGGGCAAAGTTCCCGCAAAGGTCAAAAGCGACCTGCGCCCGTTGCTTAGCGGTGCCATCCATGATAGATTTGAATTTGGCATCCCCATCCTTGAAATTCCGGACATTTTGATAGTAGCCTGTTACCGCATTGTACGCACCAAACAAAGTGCCTGCGGTAGTTTCCATCTGTTGGGTCGGGTTACCCATCGCATAGGCAAAAGCGTTATCGACGATATTGGTATAGGTGGTGGAAAGCTTTTCGGTGTTACCGTCTTTCAGGTTCTTTAGTACCTCTTTATTGGGCGACATGGCCAACTCAATCAAATTTTTTACCTGTTTGTCAGTGATACGAACCTTTGTCCAGTGATTGAACAGTTCTTCCAGTTCCCCGGCCATCACATGGGAGATACCCATTAAGGTATGCGCCTGTTTCAAACGGTCATTAGCCGAAGCCGTATGCCTTATCTTGATAGCATTGCTATGGTTGCGCAAAGCGGCGTTTAAGGTATTGTTACAAACGATACGAGTGGGGGTAAAAGCGGCGGTGATACTGCCGAAACCATCGTGTGAAGTGGTCAGGAACAAATACTGTTCGATTAAATCCTGCTTGCCCACTTTGATATAATCAGGCAGTTTAGCCGTTATAAATATCCGTTCTCCTTTGCCCAGTGCGCCTGCGGTTTCATATTTGATACCGCTATCCCCGCCAACGATGGCATCGAAAAACTGGAACGCATCTGCATTTTGTACGACTTCATAGTCCTTACCGACTACGCCTAAAACCGAATTATTATCATTGCGGACGGTGGCAAAGAAATTCGACACCCCGACTTTAGGAAATGCGATACTTTCCTCCATATCCGTTAAATCGTTGGGCAGGCAATTGGTAAATAATGGCCGTTTTTCAACGGTATAATCTAAACCTGCGTAGCGGATGGCTTCCGCACTGGTGGGGTAATCTTCTACGATTTGCCCCAAGCCGTGCCATGCCTTTTGTTTCACGCTAAAAAAACTGTGTTTTTCTGTTTGCTCGTTATAAAAAAGATTGTGTGCCATAACGTTAAATTTTTAAGTTTTAAAATGATTACCTGTTTATGCCTGCCTTCTCAAAGTGCTTTTTGCGCCATCCGCATTATTTTTATGGCTCGCGCCCAATAGCGTAATTTCATTGGTGTGAAAATTCAGGCTTGCCATTAGTTCCCCGTCATGGCTCACCCATGGCCTTGCGGTCATATGTCCATACAACTGCACCAATAAACCTTTGGTCAGATAAGGCGCTAACGCATCGGTACGCCAGTAAGCGCAATCCACGTAGGTGGTTTCCTCTTTCTGTTCCCCGTTAGCTTTGTAACGGCGGTTAATGGCTAACCTGAACCCGGTTACTTTTTTGTCGTTGTTTGTTGTTCTCACGGTAGCATCTGCTACCAATCTTCCTGTGATTTCCATCGCTTTTAATTTTTAATTGTTAAAAAATCTGTTCTTCAATGACCCATTCGGCAGAACCCTCATTTGGCCTTTGATAGAGGCAGAATACTTGCGCGGGGGGGTGAGCGGAACAAGGCTGCCGCAAAAAATACTACCCGAAGCGCAGCAAGGCGTGGAGATTTTTTAAAGCGGCATTTACATGGCCTTGACCGCTGAAGAGGGGTAAATTTGCCTCAAGCAAAGGCTAAATGAAAAGCAATTAAATCCTAAGCGTAGTCCCGGCAGCGCTATGGAAAAGAACCTTGAAAAATCACCAGCAAGGGACCTTTGCCGGGGGAAGGAAAACTGCCCTTCCGGCTACCAATGCCGGACCAGGCACACGAAGGGCGTGGTTAGCCTTTCGCGGGGTCTGTTGAAAGAGCGGGGGCCGGACGTTGGA
>Ga0302309_10003127_pt1 | contig 13102 bp, 11 predicted proteins | sample III_Palsa_N1_1_FD_200453 | JGI IMG/M metagenome (GOLD analysis project Ga0302309, IMG submission 200453) | Peat permafrost microbial communities from Stordalen Mire near Abisko, Sweden - III_Palsa_N1_1 | ecosystem: Environmental > Terrestrial > Soil > Palsa > Peat permafrost | place: Sweden... | reverse complement strand
AACGGCACAGTGTTCCACATGGTGAACGATTACCTGCGCGCCAATCATGCCGGTGTCGGTAAATGGGGCAGCGTGACGGATATGAATAGTTGCTCCATAGGTATCGAGATTGACAATAACGGCAACGAATCTTTTACTGATCCGCAGATCAACAGCCTGCTTTTATTGCTGGCGCAATTAAAAAAGAATTATAATATTCCACAAGCCAACTTCATAGGTCACCAGGATTTCGCCCCAAAACGCAAACCTGATCCTGGCCCGTTCTTCCCATGGAGAACACTGGCCCTGCACGGGTTCGGCTACTGGAGCGATGATATACTTGAACTTCCACCAGATGGATTTGACTATACCATCGCCCTTAAACTTATCGGCTATGATACATCAGATATTAATGCAGCCGTTGTTGCCTTTAAACGGCACTTCGTACAAACGGATATCAAACCAGAGCTAACACAGCTGGATTTAAATGTGCTTTATAATGTGTACCAAAAATATCTGTAGCAGTTTTGAAGTGGCAGTAGCAGTTGAGAAAGAAGTTTTAATTGCAGAAGCAGTTGGTCTAAATTTACTGCCACTAAAAACTGCACACTGCCAACTGAAAACTGGCTCAATACGAATACGATGCCAGGTCTATAACTTTCTTATACGTATACAAATTTTTGAGGTCTGCAAAGGGGGTTATGAAGCCGTTTGTAAACCACAATATATTTCTATCGGTAAATTCTTCGTTCCCGATCCCTTTTCTCTCCAACATTTCCAGCTTTAGCCAATTGCCTGTAGTTAAGTCTAATTGGCCATATATTGTTGATTTTGAACGCTTTCCTGTGTTGGCAATCACATAAAGGGAGTTATTTCCAAAATGATAATCTGCATGTAGGGCACGTTGCCATTCAGACAGGCTGGGCACTATTTTCTGAAATTTTTGTTTGAGGTTAAGATCATACCCATTGATAATAATCGAATTGTCCTCGAAAAACTCGGCCATAGTTTGTCCAACGAATTGATCTGCGAATGCAACTATCAGGGTGCCATTATTCTCTGCTATAAACCTGACACCAATTGAATCACCCCCATCTATCCTCGGTTTATCAAGTTTTTTATCAAAAGGCACATAGTTTTTTTCAATGTTCCTGAATTCTTTTCCTTCCAGCGGTTCGCTTGTAAGCTGACTGGTTTTGTTTTTAAAGTTAATTTTGCACACTGTTAACTCGCGATCCCTGTTATTGTTTTTGTGCCCTGCAGCAAAATAAACAACATTTGGGTCAGTTTGTGAAGCACATGTCCAGGCATTGTCTTCTACAGTGCCCCTGCCGGCAAATGGGTTGTTATATTTTATATCGGATTTATTTTTTAAATCAATATCCTGTATCACAGATCCCGAAGGCCCAGTTTTACCTGTTTCGTATTTGGATACTTTAAGCGTTTTATCCTCCTGGATAACAAAAGTAAAAAGATCGTCTTTATTATTGGCGGCTATGCCAACAAATCCACCGTCAGGTACAATATGTTTAGTATTTATGGCCTCAAGTTTTTCATTTAAATTAATTACGGTAATATCTTTGGTGTCAACATACGGTAGTTCAATACCCGGAAGAGTCGTGCCATTATCCGTCAGCCCGATCACTAAAGAAAAATCGTCATTTTCGGAAAAGAAAGTTTTTGCCCATTCTTTCTTTTGATAGGTGCTGGTATAGATCACCTTTTGTTGTGTGACTTTCCCTGTTTGCGAATTAATCAAAAAACCAGTGTATGGATTAGTTATACCTTTTGTAATGGAATACCCCGCAGTAGCAACAGCCAATATTTGCCCTTTAAATTTACCGCGCCAATTGCATACCCTTTCAATGTTGTACGCCATAGCACTCCCATTTTATCGTTAACAGCAATTAATTCAAAATTTTCATCGTCAATATTTGTTTGAATTATATAAGTATGGTCATTAAGTTTAAAAGGGCTAGTAACTATTCCCATTATTTTGGGGGTCAAATCCTTATAAACCGGGGGATTACTTTGCGCAAGGACAAAAACAGGCAGGAGCAATAGCGCATATTTCAGTAAAAATTTCTTCATGATAATTGATTCAAGTGATAAAATTTAAGTTAGAATTTATTAACCAATATGCTAATAAAAAAGCAGTTTGCAATTGATAATCAAAATTAATTATCAAATGAAAACTGCTACTGCCACTAATAACGGCTACTTCTTAGTTACTTCTTCACCCAACCATCTTTTAAAGTAACTGTACGGTTGAAAATAAGCTTATCGGTTGTCGAGTGCTTGTCTAATGTAAAATAGCCTTTGCGGATAAACTGGTAGCCTTTGCCAGGGACAGCGGTGGCCAGGTCGTTTTCGATGTAAGCGTTTGGCAGTATCTGCAGGCTGTCGGGGTTTAAATATTCCTTAAAGTCCGCATCTTCGTTGCTGGGGTCTTCAACTTTAAATAAACGATCATACAGGCGCACTTCGGCGGTTTTGGCGTGCGGTACGCTTACCCAATGAATGGTACCTTTTACATGCAGGCCGCTGGTGTCGTTACCGGATTTGCTTTCGGGCAGATAGGTGCAGTGTATTTCGGTTACATTGCCATTATCATCCTTTACAAAACTGTTGCATGTAACTATGTAAGCGCTTTTAAGCCTCACAGAAAGACCCACACCTAAACGAAAAAACTTTTTGGGAGGTTCTTCCATAAAATCCTCGCGCTCTATCCACAATTCATTGTTGAATGGGATTTCCCTCCCCCCTTCGCCGCCCTCAACTTCGGGGTTGTTCTCACCGAACATGGCTTCTGTTTCCTTTTCGGGATAATTAGTGATTACCATTTTTATGGGATCAAGCACTGCCATACGTCGCCAGGCGGTTTTATTCAAATCCTCACGGATACAGAACTCCAAAAGACTAACATCAATCATATTCTCACGCTTGGCAACACCGATACGTTCGCAAAAATCACGGATAGATGCTGGGGTATACCCCCTGCGGCGCAGCCCGCTAATGGTAGGCATACGCGGGTCGTCCCAATCCTCCACATGCCCGTCTTCAACCAATTGGAGTAGTTTGCGCTTGCTCATCACGGTATAGTTTAGGTTCAAACGTGCAAATTCATATTGTTTTGAGGGGAATATCTCCAGTTTTTCGATAAACCAATTATACAGGTCGCGGTGGGGGATAAATTCCAGCGTACAAATTGAATGTGTGATCTCTTCAATTGCATCCGATTGCCCGTGCGCGAAATCATACATAGGGTAAATACACCATTTATCGCCTGTACGGTGATGTTCGGTATGTTTTATGCGGTACATTAAAGGGTCGCGCAGGTGCATATTAGATGCAGCTAAATCAACCTTTGCACGAAGAACTTTGGCGCCGTCTGGATATTTGCCTGCCTTCATACCGGCAAACAGCTCAAGGTTTTCCACAACACTACGGCTGCGGTACTGATTTGGGGTTCCTGCTTCGGTTGGCGTACCTTTTTGGGCGGCTATTTCTTCGGCAGTGCTATCGTCAACATAAGCCAGGTCCTTTTTTATAAGGGCAACAGCAAAATCATAAAGCTGATCAAAATAATCAGAGGCGTAAAGTTCATTGGCCCATTCAAAGCCAAGCCACTTTACATCTTCTTTAATACTGTCAACGTATTCAACATCTTCCTTTACGGGGTTGGTATCATCAAAGCGAAGATTGGTTTTACCGCCATATTTAATCGCCAGGCCAAAGTTTAAACAAATGGATTTAGCATGACCGATATGGAGGTAACCATTGGGCTCGGGCGGGAAACGGGTAAGCACCCTGCCGCCATTCCTGCCGGCAGAAATATCCTCTTGAACTATCTCTTCTAAAAAATTTAATGCTCTTTCTTCGCTCATTGTGTTTTTAACAGGCTGCAAAAATAAGAAATTAGCCACTAACATGGCAAAAAGAATGATATGGGGCTAATTCTTATTTTGAGGTGCTATGAAAAATAAGAATTAGCTGCTCTCCTTCCTGCTTTCTCTTATGTCGTTTTATCATGCGGTGTACTGTACTTGAATTGGATTTGTACTTCACCGCCAAATTACGATAACTTGTCCCTTTTGTCTTCCACTCATCGATGAGTTGAGCCTGCTTTTTTCTGTCCATTTGTTTCCTCCAATGTGTAAACCTATTTCAGGACAAGACAGTGCGACACTTTATGCACTTGTGTATAAATGAGTCGATTATGAATTAATCGTTTATTTTAGAGGGGCACGGCTCCATTCCACAAATTTGTTAAAAGGTAAACCATTCAGCCTTTAAAATGCCACAATATTACTTCTTGGTCGTATTATTGTTAACTATTAGATAAGGAAGATATCAAATTATCATCCTGCGAAAGATGAAGAATATACTGGTGATTGAGGATGAATGCGATATCATGGCCTTAGTGACAATAATATTAGAGGGTGAAGGCTACAAAGTTAGTATAATGAGCAGTGCTGTCCACTATGAAACAAGGGTACGGGCGGCACATGCCGACTTAGTGCTGCTTGATTTAAACATTGCCGGCTTTAACGGAAAAATAATTTGTGATTATATTAAAGGCCAAAACGACCTTAAAAGTATACCGGTTATCATTATGTCGGCAAACTCAAACGCTAAGCAGGTAAAAGAAGAATGCGGCGCCGTAGACGTGATATATAAACCTTTCGACCTCAATAACTTTATAGGCACGGTAAGGCACTATGCCGCTTAAACACTTTTATACTAACTAAGACACTTTGATTTGATGATTATTGCCTGTGGTTTTTATAAACGAAGGGTTTGGGAGCCCAAGAATCAAGTCCAAAGGCCTTAACGTCTTAATTTTTAGTTAAGTAAGGATGTGTAATTATTTTGAAAAAAATTGTTTTTCGTGTCACTCTTTTGTTTGTTTTAATTGTCAGGATGATAGAAAAATCGGGATTCCCGATTTTTCTGCTGATGGCAAGCCGCTATCAGTTATACCGCCCAAAATAGTTACGTCTAAATTATAAAAGGTAGTGTCCTGCGCTTTCTATCAGCGGCAGGTATCTGGAATTTCCGACCAATTGAATCTTCCTGCAATTCACCTTCCTTTGCATCGGCGCAGTATCATTTTCCAGAATCTGTATGGAAACCCGTAAGATGTAAGGAAACCATAATATCGAATAATCAATATCGAACGTCGAAGTTCACTTCAAAATTCATTATTCAGTGTTCGATATTAAATGGCCGTACATCTCCTCCTTACGGAAACTTATAAATCACCCCCAAAGCAATCCCTTCGGTTCCCTGCACGGAGGTCGAGGTATTTTTATCATACAGGAAGGTACCATTTACGGTAAAGGCAATCAGCCGGGTTACTTTGGCGGTTAATATCCCGTCTATACGGTGACTGGTATAGGCCAGCGGTTGTATGTAAGGTATAAACAGGGCGTACCGCAAGTTAAGGTGCATGGTTTTTGTAAGGTCTTTATCAATACCGGCTACCACCTGTACAGCTAATTGGTTGTAAAAGGTATGGTCTGTAGGCACGCCGTAATTGGCAGGCTGGTTATGGTAAATGGTGGTATCGAGCACAAAAGTTTGCCGGGCTGTACCGGTACCTAAACGCAGGTCGAACCATTTATTAGGCTTATACTCAAAGCCCAATGATTCGGTAAGGTAACCCGGCGCCATAAAATTGGAGATCATGTAGGGGTTTTGCGCATTCGTACCATCAGGGTTGGTATAATTATAACCCGCGCTAAACTGCGATTCGAAAGTAAGCGAACCAAAAAAGAGCCAGTTTTTTGAAAGCTGCGTAGCAAGCTTGTTATCAAAAAATATGCGGTCGTTAGTTTTTCGCGCGCCCTCGCCCTGGTTTTTTGATATGCCGTAAAGCAGGTTGAGTTCGGTTGTAAAATCCTTCGGCTTTTTGTTGTATTCGGCCTTAAAATCAAAGTTCGACCCTAACGCTATCGCGCTCACGCCCCCGGCGCTATAATTCCCCGTAAATGCCGACTGGCTAAAGTTAAGCCCGAAAATTACGGATTTATGCCAGTAGCTTATCTTATAATCGAGCATATCCACGGGCACCAGCTCTTTATTTATTTGTATGGGCCGGTAAATAATGGGTAACGAGTTTCTGCCCGGATCGATTCGGTATTTATTGAGCAGGTTGGTATCAACTTTAAGGGAGTCGGTTTTTTGTGCTTTGGCGGATAATGCAAAGCCGAAAATTAACAAAGTGAATAACCCGGGGGTGGTTTTTAACATAGTTTGTATAAGCTGAAGGCTAAAAGCATAAAGCTGAAAGCCGGTAATTATTTATAAGCCTTATGCTTTACGCTTTTAGCATTTTCCTGCTCTTTAACAGATTTTTGGGCAAATTTATTATATCTGATTAATAATGCGGTATCCGGGAGTGTAAAAATTGTGAGATGGGTGGTTGAGTGAGTAGCGAGAGGTGAATAGTGAATAGTCAGGTGTGAGTTTTACATTTTTCTACTGACCACTCACCATTCACCTGATCATTTGCTTTGCAATGGTGGTAACGAGTACGTCCTTTGGTTGCGTAAATATCGTTTCAGGTTGTTGCGTATCATCATTATAAATTCATAGTCGGTCATTGTCCTTGTAGTAAAAAAACCGGGCCTGTACCTGAACATGAACGATGACAGCTTTTCTCCTTTTAAGCCTGTGATATTGCCTACAAACGTGCGGTTAAAGCGGTAATCTATCACGTTTTGTTCGTAATCATTTTGTATGATCTGCCGCAGCCGGCTGGCATCGCGTCCTTCACGGCTGAATGCATTATACAGGGCATCAATACTTAAACCGGCGCCGCCGCTGGAAGGGGTGCTCAAAAAATCATCGTACGCCAATGAACCGTAAGCTTTACTATACTCAAGTTTGGTGGCTTCCAGCCGTTTTTCGGGGCTTAACAGGGTATCATGAACGGTAACTTCATTGAGTTGAATAGCTAAACGTATCAAATAAATAGCCAACGGGGTATTACTTATAACTTTAACAGTATCTGGATGGTAACCCTGCCTGGTAAAAACCAGCTGGTCGCCAACGGTGGCCCTGATGTTAAATTCGCCTTTCAGGTTATTAAAATCGGCAATGCCGGTGGTAATATTGTGGATGTTTACGCTGGCAACCCTGTCCCTGCTTTCCTTATCAAACACAATCCCTGCAATAGTCTTATCCTGCGAAAAACACTTTAAACCGATTAAAAAAAAGCAAAGGACAAGTCCTGTTCTCATTACAAATATAAAACTAACCTTCCGGCTATAATTTAGCATACAAATTAACAATATTTAACCAAAACTATTTTACCACAACAAGTTTCTGGCCAATTTTGATATTGTTATCCGCCAAATTATTCAATGCTTTCAGGTCATCAATAGTTAAGCCAAAACGCTTGGAAATGTTATATAGTGTATCGCCCTGTTTTACTATATAAATTTGGCCTGGCGGCGCGGTTTTAATTGTGGAATCTTTTGGGGCGGTTACAATATCCTGGTCGGCCTGTGTGAGCAATGTATCCGGCTTTTTATAATTACTGCCGCCCCCAGCGGTATCGTATTGCCGGAGGTTATATTTTTCAATGATCCCTATTAAAATCGAAGGGTAATTGGGGTTAGTGGCATAACCAGCTTTCTTTAATCCCTGCGCCCATCCTTTATAATCAGTAATATCAAGATCAAATAGTTTGGTATAATTTTTCCGCTTTAAAAACAGCGAATGGTCATGAAACGATTCCTCGGCCCTGTTATAAACCCTGAAACAATCGTTGGGGTTATCATCATTTTTATAATAGCTCTGGCCTTTCCAGTCGGAGGTGCATTTAATGCCAAAGTGATTATTGGCAACCCTTGCAAGTTCGCCATTGCCGCTGCCTGATTCAAAAAGACCCTGTGCAAGCGTAATACTGGCCGGTATGGCGTATAAATTCATTTCCTGTATGGCAATTGCCTTATAGCGGTTGATATATTGTAATGACGTTAGCGGGATATACCCGGCAATTGATGCGCTATTGGTTTTTTGAATACTTTGGTTGTTCCTCTTCGCCTGGCTGTTCGAAATTAATTCCCTGTGTGCCGCACACGATGTAAAAATACCAAGGCCAATAAATAAATAAATTGATTTTCTCATTACAATAAATACCAAATAGCTGGCGTAGTTAATACTGCCAAAGTTACAGTGTATTACGTAGTTTTCGATAATTATGTTTGAGCTCGCTGTAGATTCGCGTGGTTGGCAATACTTTTTCAATTTCTTCCTTTTTTCCTGACATATAAATGATAGAAGTTATTGTAATCCTTTTTACCTTTGTAAGGTAAACTTATAAGTTTACCTTACAATTAAATGCAAGATATTCAATTAGCATCAGACCTGCGTACAGCAATAACACGGCTGATAAAAAAATTAAGAAAAGAATCGCCTACCGGGCTGCAGCTGTCGCTTACCGAGCGGTCGACCATGTCTTTACTGCACCAGCACAAAGCCTTGCTGCCCAATGAGCTTGCGGCTATGGAAATGATCACCAGCCAGTCAATGTCGCAGGTGCTGAACCATCTTTTTGAACTAGGATATATTATACGCATACCGTCTGAAACGGATAAAAGAAAAGTAAACATTTCTCTCTCAAAAGAGGGCGAAACAACGCTGCTGCAATTCAGGCATGAGCGAAATGAATGGCTTGCAAAAACAATAGCGGACAGTTGCACACCCGAAGAACAAATGATACTTAAAAAAGCAATAGGCCCTTTAACAAAATTGGTTGATTTTAAATGAGGACAAAAAGAAAGGATAATAAATGACTGCAGACACAACAAATAAATTCCGAACATTCCGGGCGTTCAAAAGCCGAAACTACAGGTTATATTTTATGGGTCAGTCGGTTTCGCTTATTGGTACCTGGATGCAAAAAACCGCAGTTAGCTGGGTAATTTATACGCTTACCCATTCAACTTTTATGCTTGGGCTAACGCTTTTCGCAAGCCTTTTTCCTTCTTTCTTGTTTTCATTGATAGGCGGCGTAGTGTCTGACAGGTATAACCGTTACCGGGTTTTGCTTACTACGCAGGTGGCCTCATTAATACAGGCCTTGCTGCTGGCTATTTTAATATTGCTAAAACATTACGCCGTATGGGAAATACTTAGCCTTAGCGTGGTGCTTGGTATTATTAATGCTTTTGATGTACCCGCAAGACAGTCATTAGTATACGAAATGGTGGATGATAAAGACGATTTACCAAATGCCCTGGCGCTTAACTCATCCATGGTCAACTTGTCGAGGATCATTGGGCCCGCTATTGCCGGTATAGTTTTAGAAAGCATTGGCGACGGCGCTTGTTTTTTACTGAATGCCTTAAGTTTTGTTGCTGTAATTGTTTCGCTACTATTGATGAAGCTGCCAAAATATGTTCCCAAAGCACACAAAAAGAATGTATTTGGTGAACTTGAAGAAGGGATGGCCTATTTAAAACGCACACCTTCCATTGCTTTTGTTTTGATAATGCTGGCATTGATCAGTTTGCTGGTACTGCCCTACAATACCCTGATCCCGTATTTTGCAAGGGATGTTTTTAGAGGGACTGCCAGGACATTTGGGGTGATCGACAGTTTTATCGGCTTAGGTGCATTTTCAGGTGCGATATTCCTGGCTTCGCAAAAAACAGGCGCCAATTTGAAAAAGATATTATGTATAAACACCCTTGTATTTGGCGCCGGGCTCATCTTATTTTCACACGAGCATTTCTACCCCCTCGCATTAATTTTTGTTACTATAGCGGGTTTTGGTATGATGTCGCAAATTACCATCAGCAACACCCTGATCCAGACCACCGTAGCACCAAAAATGCGCGGAAGGGTGATCAGCTATTACGCAATGGCGTTTTTTGGGATGCAGCCGCTGGGCGGGTTAATAGTTGGCTCGATTTCAAAATGGATAGGCGCGGCAGATACCATAATGGGGCAAGGAGTTGCGGCATTACTGATAGGCTTGGTTCACTGGCGGTATTTGCGTAAGGAAAATCTTAAAAAAGAACAGTTGCTCCCTGCTGTTGAAGAGCCGCATTTGCAGGTGGTGTAGATTTATACAATAAATTAACACAACAAGCAAAATAGGACGGATATAAATTCATTTATAAGTCGCCGGATATTAATTTCTATTATATAAGTATAAAATATACTTACAATAAGATCAAAGCTTTGCATCTTTTGCTTTGAGTTATTCACCCACATATTATTATTATTAAGTTTCAGGGCCTGTTTTGTTGTTACCAGACCACCAAATATAAATCGCAATGCAATAAGGCTGCTTTTCGAGTTTTATATTATTTTACAAACAGATTATTTAATAATCAATTAAAGATTTCTTAATAAGATATCTTTAATTATTTTTGCCAAGGTTAAATTAATGTCACGTACAATATGCAAAAAGCATCAATAAAGGATATGTGGAAAAAAGCCTGGGATTCGCCTGTTAAGCGCGGTCAGCTAATCCTCATTATTGTGCTTATACCTGTTTTTGGGGTTGGATTGCCGCTTTTTTTCAACTATATCGAAAAAAGGAATGGAATAGTATTGAATGACTGGCTTTTAGCGCAAATTCCGGCCCACAATGTTTCCGTGTTAATTTTCACAGTTATATGGGGAATGATCTTGCTGGTACTGTACAGATCTCTCTATACCCCCTCAATTTTTATAACCTATTGTTTAACATTGGCGGTCGTTACTATTATGCGGGTTATCTGTATCAGCATAGTGCCATTGGCGCCGCCTGCAGGATTAATACCCCTGAGTGATCCGGTCACCGGAATTTTTTACGGAGAGTCCAACATTACGAAAGACCTGTTTTTTTCGGGCCACATGGCGACACTTTCTGTCATATTTTTCTGCCTCGAAAAAAAGACTGATAAAGCGATAGGCCTCCTGGCAGCTATTATTGCAGCTGTTTCATTAGTTGTACAGCATGTTCACTATACCGTTGATATTTTAACAGCTCCTGTAATAGTTTATGCGACTTACAGCATAATTTCCCGTTTTCTTCTTTTTAAAAAAGTAAAACAGAAAAAGGTAAAACAGCCTGAAGAATTATCTAAAGCTTACCAGGTAAATAACTAATCTATTTTCCCTGCACATTTATCTTTGAACATTGAACATCGGTATCCAATAGTGCGATTAGCTTCATAGCCTATTTTATTTTTACATACACGTGCTTTGTGTTTCCCTTGCCGGATTCCCTTTCATCAAAATCGAATTTATTTAAACTTTTAACAAGCGGCAGCATTTTCGGGTACCCATAATTCCTTGAGTCGAAATCGGGTTTCTTTTTTAGTATTTGATTGCCAAGGTTGCCTAAGTAGGCCCAACCATTTTCATCAGCAAGATCTGTAATGCTATCTCTTAACAATTTTACCAGCTCCTGGCCAACTTTATCTATGGGGGCTGGTTTTTGGCTTCCCCTTTTTTTTGATGGCCTTGTTTTCCGGTCTTCATCTGATGCAGGTTCTTCAGCCTTCAAAATTTCAATGTAAATAAATTTGTCGCAGGCTGTGATAAATGGGATCAGCGTTTTTTTCTCGCCTATGCCTATCACTTTCATCCCTGCTTCACGCAACCTGATAGCAAGGCGTGTAAAATCACTATCACTTGATACTATGCAAAAACCATCAACCTTGCCCGAATATAAAATATCCATCGCATCAATGATCATGGCGCTATCGCTCGAGTTCTTACCTGTTGAATAGCTATATTGCTGTATCGGGGTAATAGCATTTTCAAGCAATACAGTTTTCCAGCCCGACACTGTTTGCTTTGTCCAGTCGGCATATATTCTTTTAAAGGTTGGGGTGCCGTACTTTGCAATTTCCTCAAACATTTGTTTCACATTGGCATACGGAACATTATCAGCGTCAATTAAAACAGCAAGCCTCAGATCTTTAATAGCATCCATAATTTAAGGGTGGTTTAATAATTAATTTTCAGCAAAAATTGACACCAGGTATAGTGAAACAGGAAAGCAACAGACATGTCTCTACCAGTAAAGGTATTAAACTTTTGGCCTTTTGCTTAAGGATATATTTAAATCTTAATGGCAAATTACATGTAGGGCTATTTAAAAGCAGCAAACAGCGATTTTAGGATGCCCTAAACTCAATTGTGATGTCATGAAAATCAATATTTATATACAAAACGCATTTTAGGCGTCTTAAAAACTTGATTGCTGAGTTGCATTTATTTGCATAGCGTTTCCCTGTTGCTTAAAATAATAGAGCGCCTGCATTATCGCAAGCATTATGAACTGACATAAAGCCGCATACGAATCTGAAAAGGGGTCATTATTATGGTTATGCGTATAAAGCGCGCAAATCATAATTAACATTAACCCTGCTGCGGCTACCGGCCCGGTTTTTAACTTAAAATGCAACAATACGCCCAATCCCCCAAGGGTCTCGGCAATCATTATAAAATAAAGGAACCATAAATTATAACCTGAGGCCGTAAAAAAGGTCATCATTTTGCAGCAATTTTCAGCCATCCCGTAGGTTTCTGTTAAAAATGAAAAACCGGTTAAAATTGTGATGCCCCATAGTGTTAACCCGATGAGTTTTTTTGCCGCTAAGTCGTTACTTTCCGTTGAGGTTAATAACAGGAAAATATTGACGATTAAATAACCAAGTATCAAATGCCCCAGTGAACCAATAAAGTTTACCTGGAATAATAAGGCCTTTGCTAAAAAAGCATTGTTAATTATAGTGTTGTAAAGAAACCAGGAACGGATACTTACCAGCAGTATTATAAAAATATAAGCTACGCCAAGATTGTAAACAAATCTGAAACTGGCTTTTTTGGCGAGGTTTAGCAGTCCGCCAATAATTAACATTGCTATTAACAGTACAATCTGCATCGTATTAATGATTAAGGTTAGAAAGGCTTATGGGGATCATTAAAATGTTTGATCTGCCGTTGAAAATACTGTTCATTTCGGCCTGTAGTTCAGTATAATTAAGGGACTTGGTTTGATCCCGTTTATAAAAGCCTTTTACACGTGCCGAGGAATAATAAAGTGTTTTGCCATCAGGTGAAACGGTTGGGTCGAAATTGGCGTTGCCGTCATTTACCTGGGGAC
>Ga0302309_10003125_pt1 | contig 13111 bp, 9 predicted proteins | sample III_Palsa_N1_1_FD_200453 | JGI IMG/M metagenome (GOLD analysis project Ga0302309, IMG submission 200453) | Peat permafrost microbial communities from Stordalen Mire near Abisko, Sweden - III_Palsa_N1_1 | ecosystem: Environmental > Terrestrial > Soil > Palsa > Peat permafrost | place: Sweden... | reverse complement strand
ATCACCAGCACCTATGGACCGGGGCGCATCGGCCAGATTCAAGCCCGCCTGTATTTCTGAGAACGGCTTGTATCTGGCTTTGTGACCCGTCGACCATGTTCCATAATTTAGCCCGGCCTATCCAATCTGAGCTTTCGGCCGATCTGACTATTCCGAGATCACATGTTCCCGCAGAGCGAACCGAACCAGATCTGCGTTTGTCTTGAGACCGAACTCTTCCATGATCCTGTATTTATGAAAGGCAATTGTCCGGACCGCAATATCCAACACGGCGGCTGCTTCTTTCATAGAACGTCCTTCAGCCAAAAGCTGTAGTACCTGGCGCTGGCGCTGAGTAAGCTCTTTGGAGCGGCCGGGTCGGGGATCACGGATAAACTCGTTGATCAATTTTTGTGCGACACTTGGCGTGACATAGCTGCGCCCATGCAGAACCTCTGAAATAGCCGTCTTCAACTCGGCTCCAGCCGACTTCTTCAGCAGGTAACCTGACGCCCATTGATGAAATGCCTGGGACGCCACATCCGCATCTTCATTCATCGTTAAAACGATGAGCTTGGTCTTTGGGAGTATCCGCTTCAATTCCAACCCGGCGTCCAGGCCGTTCAACAAAGGCATACCAAGATCGAGCAAGACGAGATCGGGCTTCAACTCCTTCGCTACAGCGAGGAGGCTTCTTCCGTCTGAGACAACTTTAACCACATGATATTCGGGTTCAAGCAAGGTCTTGAACGCCTCCGCCACGAGCGTATGGTCGTCCGCAATCACGATTCTGGCTCGCTCCATTCGATCTCTCCGCTCACGTGCTGTCTATATTGTCCGAACCTATTAATGATTTTTTGCAAAGAGATTAATTGGCTACGAAACCAAAACTCCGAGGCAAACAATCAATGCGATCACAGAAAGAGTAGTACCCGCCGATCTTTTCCTCATCTGTTAGATATAACAGTTTCAAAATAATACGCCCAAGGGATAACGATGCATCCACGGGGTCCAGTGGAAGCTTCCGCTCTCTATAGTCGATTGGATGACCTGTAACAAATGTCAGTACCCCGTCGGAACCTGCGGATGTCCAATATCAGGGAGTCACAAACTGGAGCTTATGCAAACGATCCTAAGAGACTGGCGCCGCTGCAGATAAACTTATCGGTTTCGTGGTTCTGTGGGAGGAATTAGGTGGCATCGCTCGGTCTCATAGTTCCTCGGCCATACATGCTATATAAGCGACCATCGCTTCTTTGGAGGCGGCCAATCCTTCTCGCAATCAGATGGTCGACATGCCTGTGCCTATGCCTTGGCTTCGTACATCCTTTGTTTGCTACAAGCCGAGAGAAAACAGATGTCGTTACTATGAAGAATGGAGACATCATTACCTGCGAAATACAATCGCTTGCGCAAGGGCAATTAACAGTTAGGCAGGAGTACTCCAGTTCAACAGAGGTACTGGATTGGAGCAAAGTGGATCATATCAATACACATCAGCCGTTTGTCGTAACCAATAACAAGGGTGAAGCCTTCAGTGGAATACTCTCCGAGCAAGCAACGACACATCTCGTCTTGATCAAGGACACAAGTGAGCATTATGTGCCGCATAGCGATGTGATCAGTATCGAAGAGACAGGTGTTACTTTTCTGCGCAGCTTACGTGGAGACCTGGACCTCGGGTTAGACTTCGCTCAGTCGAACACGCAAAAGAATCTTACATTGGATGGAGATCTTACCTACCAGGCGACCAAGCACGTCTTTTCACTTAATTTAAGTTCGACCTTTACCAGTCAGGAGCAGACGGAAAATACACGTGAAACAACCCTGAAAGCCGAATACTTCAATCAGCTTCGAAAATCCGACTGGTATGTGGGCGGGATATCCAATTTCCTTTCCAGTTCTGAACAGCAAATCGATTTACGATCTACCATCGGAGGCGCACTCGCCGTCCGGCCTGTCTATAGCAACAAAACAGTTCTTTCCTTCATCGGGGGGCTCGCCTACACTGCTGAATCTGACGAGAATGATACCGAGTCTACGTCGAGCAAAAATAGCATTGATACCGCCGAGGCGGTCCAATATTCCACCTTCCGCTTCGACTCGACTACGTTCGACACAACAGCATGGGTGTATCCCAGTTTGACCTCGTTAGGGCGTGTTCGTTTGACCCTCAACCAGGACATCTATTACAAGTTTTACAAAGACTTCTACGTCCGGGCTAGCTTCTACGATAACTACGACAACCGTCCAGTTGTCGGAGCTCCTGCCAATAATCTAGGAGTGACCACCACCCTCGGATGGTCGTTTCGCTAGTTAGGCGATACACGTTTCCCATCACCAGTATCTGATATTGATGCGCCTCTAACGCGATGCGCCCATCCGCTTGCGACGCATCAACGCCTCTGTCATATCTGTCAGTGTCCCCGAACAGCCTAACTCCGTAAGGTAGCGTCATCGCTCCGTGAGCGGGATGCGGATATACAGTCTGATGCGCAATCGAGTGAATTCGGATAGCAGCTGGAGAAAATACAACAACGGACAATGGGATACCGTCGACACATCCGGAGCAAAACATAATGCACATGATCAACGCGCAACCACCCAGACTGAGAAAAAACGGACGTCTCGGAGCAACACAAGGCGGAGCGACACAAGGCATAGAACCACAGACCAAACAGGGTCTGAATCGATCCGCCGAATCAAGGGCGCGCGGCCAACATGAGACCAACAGTTTCCAGAACTTTCACCGCGGCGGCGGCAGGTTTCATCGTTAATAACTTACTGTCGTACTTTGCCTTTCACACCAACCAGAATGAGTTTGTTGTGCATTTCGCGAATGCAGTACCAAAATTTCCGAGGAGCATTCCACATGAAAAAATCGTCACTAATTCTTGTCGCTGTTCTAACCCTTATTACGTCGGCAGCTCTTGCCTCCATTCAGACAGACTACGATCATTCGGCTGACTTCACGCAATACCACACATACATGTGGGGACAGGTGAAGACCAAGGACAGCCTCTGGGCTGATCGCATCCATCAAGACGTAGATCAACAGCTAAAGGCTAAGGGATGGGTCCTCGTAACTGCGGATCCCGATGTCGTGATCGCGGCGCTTGGTGATTCTCACAACGAACAGGAAGAGCAGACCTTCTATTCCGGCATGGGCGGTTGGCGGTGGGGTGGAGCGGGCGGCGTTGCTACCACCTCCACATACACGACACGGGAAGGTCTTTTTATCGTTTCGATCTTTGATGCAAAGACAAAAAAGCTCGTATGGAAAGGAACTGCAACCGGCAGCCTATCGGACAATCCCGATAAGAATATCGGCAAACTCAGTAAAGCCGTCTCCAAGATGTTCGATAAATTCCCGCCAAAGCGGTGACGCCTGTCCGCGAAGGAAAGGTCCGTATGACGCATTGCCGGTATCTCATTGGTCTGCTCCTGGCTATCGCTCCCTGCATCCTGCACGGACAGGCAACGAATGTCGGCGTACCGCCGCCAACAGCTCCCGCAAAGCAGCAGCCCGTTCTATTCGGCACGAACGTCAATCTGGAAAATAGTCCAAGCACGAAGGGTGCCCAGTTGGGTCTGGGAGCTCACCAGAACGACAAGAATCCCAAAAAGAAGAAGAAGCATGGTGAATTCGCAGTGGCTCCCATCCCGCTCGTCAATCCTTCGATAGGAAACGGTGGTGGTCTTGGCGTACTGTACGCAGTGCATCTTGGCGGCGATCCTTCATCAGAACCCTCTACCTTCGGCGTCGGCGGCTTCGGCACAGGAAAAGGAAGCTGGGGCGGCGCGCTCGGCGCGCAACTTCACCTCAAGAATGATGCCTATCGAATAACGATAGGAGCCGGCGGAGGGGAGTTCAACTATAACTACTTCGGGACCGGAAGCGGCAGCGCAGGCGTCAGTATTCCTCTCTCGCAACAATCGAGAGGCTTTCTGGTCGAGCCTAAGATCCGTTTTCTTCATGTCTGGTACGTCGGTCCGCGCTATCACTTGATTAAAAATAATGTTTCGCTGAACTCGACCAAATACAACCCGAGCAACCTGCCCATTCCTCTTCCCTCGTCTTTGAACCTGCGCACAGCGGCGCTCGGTGGGCGCCTGCAACGCGATAGTAGCGATAGCCCGTTTTACCCTAAAAAAGGTTCTATCTTCGATGCTCTGGCAGACTTTTATGGATCTGCTGTGGGTGGCAGGCTCACCTATCAGAACCTGACGCTTGGATACAACAAATACATCTCTTTCGGCCCTAAAAACGTCTTGGCCATTCGTGGTTCCTCCTGCATGACGACCAACCAGGCGCCCTTTTACGACGTCTGCGAACTCGGCCAGTCGCAGGACCTCCGCGGCTATCAGGTGGGTCAGTTCCGCGACGACAGAATGCTGGTCGGACAGATGGAGTTCCGGAGAGAGCTATTCTGGCGACTGGGTGCTGTCGCCTTTGCGGGAGCCGGAGCGGTGGCCCATACCTGGGGCGGTTTCGGGGATTCACAGCCTGAACCCGGTGGAGGGCTTGGGCTTCGGTTCGTCCTGGCAAAACAAAATCACATCAATCTTCGCGCTGATTATGCCTGGGGCAACAACAGCAAAGCGGCCTATATCAGTCTCGGAGAAGCTTTTTGAGCGCCAACTCCAGGCAAAAAAGAGGATTCTACATACGCCCCGTCACACATCCGCCTATTGGCTTGCCACGAGTTGAGTAAAACCGCGCTGAAACCTTCCGCAAAGCTGCTTCGTCAGATACTATAATTTGAAGTCCACCTCGATACATCTGTCACCACCCCGAACAAATATTCATGAACCTGCTCAAATGGCAGTGCCCCTGCTGTGTGAGACAACAGTTGTCGAGTTCGCCTTAATCTTTGAAAATTATTTCGTAGAATTCCGCTCCACCAATAGGGAGTTTCGATCTGATGGAAAACCGTCCGACCGTGCTATTTGCTGACGACAATCCCAGGATGGTTGAAATCGTCTGCGCCCTTTTAAGTGCCGCCTACCGCGTCATAAAGGTTGTGAGCGATGGAGAGCAGGCGATACGCTCCATCTGCGATCTGAAACCGGACTTCGCTATTCTCAATATTTCGATCTCGAAAATCAACGGCATCAAGGTGGCCCGCATGGCCACGGAAGCCGGACTCAGCACCCGGATTCTCTTCGTTGCGCCGATCAACGACGATGATTATAGGGAGGCAGCTCAGGCCGTAGGGTTCGGCTACATACTCAAAAGCCGTCTGTCGCTCGACCTTCTCCCCGCATTATCCTCCGCCAGCCACGGTTCCTTTTTTTATTCCAGCTAGGTTAGCGTTCGCACAGTCACATCTTTGCCATTCCATCTCCCCCACCTGTCACTTTTGATAGGTGGGATTTTTAATGTTTTATCCCCCAGTAGCAATCGGCTGTGTATTATGTTTCATACACAACGGGTCCTATTAGATCAGATAGTTATCGATAATCCTTCCAGTAATTTCACTTGTTGTATTTGCCTTTTTTTCTGCGATTAGCGTTTCCCAGTCGGCCAACGAAGTGCATTTCCAGTATGGGTTTGGAGACTGCAGCCGTGGGTCAGTCTAGTGTTCCGTACCCTCATGAACTATTTGTTCGTGGGACAAGGATCGAGGGTAGCTATGCTAAGCGGGCAATTTGGTTACCAGGAGCTTATCGTCGGGAGTGGGGATGCCGTTGAAATTCGCGACATCGTTTTACGCGCCTCGTTGGATCTTGCCAGATGCCGGCAGGAAGATATCGAACCAATCATCAGCAAAACCCTTGGGAACATAGGTTCGGTCGAACAAGCCGATCAAGCCGGCTGGTATCTGCTGAACGAATCAGGGATGCTCACGGATATCTTTCCGTCGATGCCCCATTCGCAATCCATGGTCCAGTGCCTTAAACATGGACTGCACCAACTGCCGTGGTGCCTGGCTCAGCTGGATGCGGGCAAGCCGGTCGTGCTCTATAGCCCGGAGGAGCAGCCGTCGGTACACCGGTCCGATCAGGTCATGCTCGAAGATTTGGAATTTCAGACACTCCTGCTCCTGCCATCGACGCCACTACCTATGGGCAGGACCGTTCTGCTCTACTCTTTCAGCCTCGCGCCAACTGCATGGCCGGAGGGGCTCGTTGAGCAATGCACGCTGCTGGGTCATATCTTTGCGAGCGCCTATCAACGAGGACACGGGCAGAGCAGGTCTCAGATCGAAATGAAATGCTTCCAGAAGCTTTTATCCACCTCAAGAAGTCCGATGGCCATCTTGAACGGAGAAGGACAGGTCCTCTCAGCGAACCAATCCCTTAGCGCACTCCTCGGTTACACCGAAGAAGAACTCCAGCAATTGACGCTCGAGGCTATCTGCCCACCACAGGGTCGCCGGGAAAAGCCTTCGCAGGGCGAAACCTTGTCGCACTCTGCCCCTGCAAACCAGCATCATGAACGGACTTTTATCCGCAAAGATCTATCTTCGGTATCCGTAATGATGAGCACCGATCCAATCGACCCCCTCTCTCCGAAAGGAATCTCTTTGGTAAGCGTCGAGGACCTCACAAAACAAAAGCTCAACGAGATCGAGATCGGCCGGCGTCAGATTGAAGTCGATAAACTCGCATCGCTGCTGGTTCAATCGCAGGAGACTGAGTGGAAGCGCCTCTCACGTGATCTACACGACGATATTGGACAAAGGCTCTCCCTGGTGACCTCCGATATCTCGCTGATGGCAAGCCAGGCATCTGCCGATCCATCACCTTATGCCGAGCGCCTTGAGGCTGTCCGGTGTGATTTGGACTCGCTATGTACTGATATCCATGAGATGTCGCATGATCTTCACTCCTACAAATTGCAACATCTCGGTCTAAAGGTTGCCCTTAAGGATCTGTGCCGTCGGCTTTCAACCGAAGGCTTCCGCGTTGATCTTCGCACCGAGGATATGGAAGAGCCTCATTCAGAGGAAGTAGCTCTCTGTCTCTATCGAGTAGCGCAGGAAGCCCTGAATAATGCCCATAGGCATGCGCACACCCCGGTCGTCGCGGTGATCCTCACAAAGCTGCAAAATATGTTTTACCTCACAATCCAGGATGCCGGCGTCGGATTTGAGAGCAGCACCCACCCGAATGGGCTTGGCCTTGTGAGCATGAGAGAGCGGATCAAACTCGTTCGCGGAACCTTCCGCATTCATTCTTCGCCGGGACACGGAACCGAGATTTGGGTTGCAGCACCGGACGCTCTGGAAGCGCCCGAACCTATCTACCGGTGCTAACGCTTAACCTCGACTGTCTCGTTGAAGAGCCCGGTCCGCTGACAACCTGAACGAAGTCGCTGGCATGTATATCCTCAGCGAACGCTCTTCTTACGCTGTCTGCGTCCAGCTCCACATACCGCTTCGCCGCCCGCACCGGCTCATCGAGCGGCAAGCCATCTTCGGCCCGGTCCAGAATCCCCACAGCGAGTTCATCCTCACTGGACTCCTGCAACGGAATCTGCCGAAGAAGAATCGCCTTGGCTCGCTGCAGCTCCTCGGGCGAGATGTCTTCGGTTCCCATCTGTTTCAGGTCCCGCTCCACAATCGATCTCACAACAGCGACGTTCTCCGGGCTGCACTCGTAGCTCACGGAATACGTCGCCCGGGTCGCCGATGCATCGAAGTCAACGTCAACCATATAGACATACCCAGCGTCCCGCCTCAAATCCCGGTAAAGACGTGCCGCATAAAAGCCCCTACCCAATACCTGTGTTCCCAGTTGCAACGCATAGAACGCAGGATCGTGCCGTGTCGTCGCAATCTGTTCCGCAAGCACCACGGAGTCTTCCTGCTGGGTTCGACTCACTACCTCAACGGCAGACGCTCGATTCAACGGCACCGACGGCAAGACAGTCCCAGGCGTCGGCCCTGTAACAGTCCATCCGCCGAACCATCTTTCGACGACGGCTTTCGCATCCTCCGGAGAAATATCGCCAACCATCACAATGGTCGTAAGGTCAGGCCGGATGGTCGCCGAATAATACGCTCTGGCCTCATCCAGCGTGATCCTGGAAAGCGTCTGCGGCGTCGCGGTTCGCAGCGTCGGATCGCCCGCCGGCAGCAACGCCGTGTCCAGCGCTCGACCGGAGAGATAGCTGACACTGCTCCTGTCCGCTGCGACGCGCTGAATCATCACCTTCTTCGCCATGGCAAACGATCGTGTATCGAACACCGGATCCAGCTCATTCTCCGCCAGAAGCTGCATCCCTCGATCCAGGTGTTCCTTCGTTACGCTAAGCGAAAACTGATAGCCCGCCGTCTCCACCGCTGAGATATCGTCCAACGCAGTCTGAAAACCACGCGGTCCATCTGCTGCGTCCCTGATTCATAGAGCGTGTCAACAATATCGGAGACGCCTTCCTTTCCGGGCTCCGTCTGCATCCCCGCACTATGCCTTACCGAACCCAGCAACGTTACCGTCGGACTCGACGAAACCGTTCTCACAATCAATCGAAGCCCATTCGCCAGCCTCATGTCCGAAGGCATGGGATACGTCGCGGGAACGTTGAGCGCCTCAAGCCTACCCGCAGCCCACGGAGGAAGTTCTATCGGCGCAACGGACCCCGCCACCATCTTCTTCTCAGCGCGGCGGAAGCTCTTCCGCCGCACCGGAAGACCGGACGTACCAGCCATCAATGTTGCATCCACGGTCGCAACATTCAGCAGATATCGCCGCGCTACCCGATTCACATCCGCGCGCGTCACCTTGCGAATCGCCTCATAGTCGTCATCTGGCGAAGACCGTCCCTCGCCCGCAACAGCTCTTGACCAAACGGTCGCCAAGCCCGGGATAGAGTTCGATTGAAATAATCTTTGAGTCAGTTCGTTACGTCTCGCAGCGTCAACAATATCTTCCGGCACTCCATTCACCGCATAGGAATAGAGAACATGCCGCAGCCTTCTCATAGCAACATCGACGTTGGCATCGGGAGCGACCGCAACCACCGCCAACCCTACGCTCGCCTTCCGGTAGCTCTCTTCCAGCGCGAACCCAGCCTCCTCGGCCAGCCCCGAATCCACTATTCCGTACAGCTTGGAACGCTCACTCGACAGCACGTCCGCAAGGATCGTCGTCGCAGCATAGTCGGGGGAATCGGTTCCTGGCAGTCGAAAGGCGATATAGCCCTCCGTATACCCGGAATCACTTTGCAACCTGATCCTCTCCGGCTTGAACGGATGCAAAACTATCTCTGGCGTCCGCGCTGCCGGCCTGTCCGGAATGTCGCCGTACAACTTCGTTACTGTCTTCAGAATCGCAGCCGGGTTCACATCTCCGACAATGACCAGCACCTCGTTGGAGGGCCTGTACCATCGTTGGTAGAAGGCTTTTATCTCGGCCCCGGTCATTCGATCATAGGACTCTCTCGTGCCCAGCGAGTCTGCCGCATAAGCCGTCCCTGCAAACATCTGAAGGTTGATGCGGCGCAGGAGCTCCCCCACAGGATCAGATAAATCGTCGTCTACTTCCTTTTCAAGAGACAGCCGCTCTTCCTTCCACTCTGCCGGCGCATCATCCACATCTCGCAGACAATTGGCCTGTGCCTCCAGCGCTACATCAACGTCCACTGCAGGAACGGTCGCATAATACTCAGTGATCTCCTGCTGCGTGTCGGCATTATTCTCATCGCCAAGTTGTGCGTAGAGCGCCGCCGTCTGATCGGCCGTCATATTCGCACACCCGCGAAACGACATGTGCTCCTGAGCATGGGCCATCCCGGGAAACCCAGCCGGATCATTACGTCCGCCGGCCAATATATTGGCCTGCACGGTTACCACCGGGGCAAGCGTATTCCGGACCACAACCACCTGCATCCCATTTTTCAAAGTGAGGCGAACCACTCCGGCTGGCTCAACCTGCGAACTGCGCTGCGTCGTCGCTATCGCCGCGGAGTCACCCATCGCACACGCGACAGAGGCTAAACCTATCAAGCCAACCGCAAACGCAGCGCAACAAGCCGCATGTCTTGAATGAAAAAGTATCCGCTTCAGAGGAATCCTCCATCCGGAATCGCTATCTTTAATATTCCACAAGCCCGTGGCTCACAACCGCCGCCACCCGCTGCTCGCAGTCTGCGAAGCGGCAATCCTTGGCAAATTCCATCAACCGGCAACAAGAAACGCAATCGTCGCCGCAAGCACTGATTTGCATACTATAGATAGAACCCTGCGACTTTGTGTCTTCCATCTAACCGTCATCTCAATCCTCCTTCGGCGATTTCGTTGAGTGGAGGTTTGTAAGTCCGATTGGCAAGTGCCGATCCCCTTGGCGCCCACCGTGCGCGACACTTGCATTAACCATCGCGCATTCCCCGCGCAAAGTCAGCTGTGTTAAGTGCCAGTTCAATATCTGCGGATATACATCGGCACATCACCCGCACATACTCTCCTCTTTCACCGCGGATAGAGTTCAGCAACTGTTACATCTACCAGTACTCTCCCTGGGTGTTCCTTAATACTGTCCGAAGTAGCGTCGCTTGTCGCCACCATTATCTGGCTTGCGAGAGGCGCGATACGAGAAGGCGCCTCAACCGATGGCCGCGGAGAATGACCCACATGAAACTCTGGAGCAACATAGCTCGCGGGACGGCCGCATTTCTTATCCTGGCAAGCTATGGCACGATGATTTGGTTTGGCTTGACTGAAGAACAAAGACGCGCACTCGATATTCAGGAGAAGCCAGCCACCGCCGATTTCGTTCAGATCAACATAACTGTGACCTCGATCGACACAGCAAAGAAGTTGCTCACAGAACGTATCCGAATCATTCCAATGGGCCGGTTCGCCATCGACACGAACACGCCAGCCTCCAACCTGAAGCTTCTATTGAACTCCGTCTCCGGACAACAGACCATCCTGTTTCCTAAAGGCGATCGGATCGCACCGATCGATGCCACAACGATCCTCGCCGGCAACCCCAACAGGTATCCATTTGACACCTACAGCACATACATCGATCTCTTGCTGACTACGCCGGCCGCTCGATCCGTCGATAGCCTCAATGGGCCAGAGATCGGTCAGGTGGACGATGCTGTCGGCGGCGGTTCCCTCATTATTGGAACCAGCGATCTCAACCACAACGAAACGATTCCGATCTCCGAGTACATCTCGGCTTCAATTCCGCAATACAAGTTCACCGGAGTGGTCGGCCGGGACGGAACGCATAAACTTGCGCATACCCATATTTTTGTTCGACGAGCAAACAACGTTTTGGCTGTGTCTGTGGGCGTCATGGCCATGATGATCCTTCTAGCGATGAGCATCGGAGGCATGGTCTTCCGGGTCACCGCATCGCCCGGCGAGATCAATCTCTTACCCCTCTCGCTCTGCATCGCCCTCATCTTTGGTCTTCCGGCTCTGCGCAACATGCAGCCGGACGTCCCAGGAGCGGGCGTGCTCGGCGACTACATCTCTTTCATGTGGGCGGAGTTCACCGTTTCACTATCCGCCGTAGCTCTAGCTTGGACTTGGATCGTACGATCGAAAAAACAGGACCAGGGCAAGCTTCCGGCGAAACCTGGAAACGCCAGAGATTGATAAAGCCGTGGATTCACCACCCACTGGCCACTGTCGATGATTGGTTCTGTGATGCCCGGAGGGGGACTTGAACCCCACGGTCTTTGCCGATCGGGTCGGATGCTCACGGTATTAGTCAGGTCCATGAGAGCTAACGAACCGCTCCCTTAAAATAAATTGTCAACAGTGTGGATGCCGTGGCGAACGCTCCGCCAATAAGGGCGGCCCACAGAGGGACGAGCGTCTTCCACCATTCCGCTTTGCTTACTTGCCTATCGTGAAGGCTAATCGCAGTTTGAAGTAGCGCAGATACAAAGTCGGAAGAAATAGGTGCACGTTTTTGCCCGTTGCCATGCGGCAGCACATACCTTGCAACAAGGGACAGCCCATACTCAGATTGAGGATTGACACGGAACAGTTCGCGGTGCTCAGCGGCAAGTACAAACCAACTCTCCGCTGAAATTGGCGATCCTTGTAGATCCCGCGTAATACCAGTCTCTCTACGAGTCGAATCCGGATCGAGCGCGAGAACTTGAATAAGTGCAAGAACATCCGCTAGGCGACCCCGCTTCGTATATGGCGACTCAGGCATTTCAATTACCCCTCTAAATGCTCTTCAACAAAGCTTGAAACAAACCGCCGCGAATGACAACCATCATCCACGAACACCACAGATTCAATGATTTATTGGTGCCCGGAGGGGGACTTGAACCCCCACGACCGATTAAGGTCTGCGGATTTTAAGTCCGCTGTGTCTGCCGATTTCACCATCCGGGCGTGCCTCTACAAAACAAGGCTCTCTACCATTTTGCCTCATCCCCCACCTCAAAACGATCCAACCCCAAAACTCAGAACCCCGCAGAACCGCCGCGCCACATTCCACGGAACCACAGCCGCCTGCACTGCGTATCTCCCGCAGCCCTAAAACCGGCCGCAAAACTCTATGCCTCTACGTGAGATCCTCAAACAAACGCTCGCCGCACTATGGGAGACCAAGCTCCGCAGCTTTCTCACCATGTTCGGCATCATCTGGGGCATCACCTCGGTCATCCTTCTCGTCGGTCTCGGCATTGGTTTCAGCATCGATCAGAAGGAGCACATGAAGAACCTCGGCGTAGATATCGCCATCTGTTTCGGCGGCAAAACCGCCATGCCCTCCGGCGGGTACGCCGCCGGACGCGACATCGTCCTCAAGGTCGACGACGCCGTCGCCATCCAGCAGCTCGCCCCGCTGGTCAAAAACATCTCGCCTGAGGTCATCCGCACCGTCAGCGAGGTCAGCCAGTGGAACGCCTCCAGCCGCGCCGTTCGCGGCGCCTGGCCCGAGTACCAGAACTTCCGCTCCCTCACCGTCGAACAGGGCCGCCTCATGACCGACAAAGACGAAACCGACGGAGCTCGCGTCGTGATCCTCGGTAACGAATCCAACCGCCAGCTCTTCCCCGGCAAGCCCGCCATCGGCGAATCCATCATGATCTCCGGTTACCCCTACACCGTCATCGGCGTACTCTCCAGTAAAAAGCAGAACGGCAGCTACGGCTCCGGCCCCGATAACAGCCAGCTCTTCGTCCCCTTTTCTTCCATGGAGCGCGACT
>Ga0302309_10003124_pt1 | contig 13115 bp, 7 predicted proteins | sample III_Palsa_N1_1_FD_200453 | JGI IMG/M metagenome (GOLD analysis project Ga0302309, IMG submission 200453) | Peat permafrost microbial communities from Stordalen Mire near Abisko, Sweden - III_Palsa_N1_1 | ecosystem: Environmental > Terrestrial > Soil > Palsa > Peat permafrost | place: Sweden... | reverse complement strand
AAAAAAAACGGAGAGATTGCGTCTGAACTCGGTATTTCTTCTGAATCGGCGAGGAAATATTATCAATGGGCGGTTAAATCTGTCGCCAGCTATGTAAAAAGCCATATTGAAGTAGCTGTTATACTCGCATGCATTGGTATTTTAAATAAATAAGCAAAAAAAAACCATTAATTTTTGGAATACTTATAGTCAATTTAAATTTTTTGTTAAAAAATTATAAATTCTATATCCCGTTTTGCGTCATTTTGTGTCTTTAGTGTAAATCAAGTCATTAAAATTAATATGACCTGTTTTAGAGCACATCAATATGGTAAATGATAGGTTAGAGAATCTGTTTGAAAAATTTATAGCAAAAAGGACATCCCCTTCCGAAACGGAGGAACTTATGGAACTTATTGCTGAAATTGAAAATGAAGAGCAGGTTAATGAACTTTTTCAAAAATCCTGGAATGATTTCAATTCAGTAGATCCGCCATTTACCAGGTTAAAGAGTCGAAAAGTATTTGAACAGATTTTATTACAAATAAAGCCTGTTAAAATTATCAAACTATGGCCCAGAATTGTTGCAGCGGCATCTGTACTGTTTTTCCTTTCCTTTGGTTCTTATTTTATGCTGCAAAAATATACTTTACAGCATGCTAAAGAAAATGCCGAAGCTATATCGCCAGGCCAAAATAAAGCAATTCTCACGTTATCGAATGGAACCCAGGTAATTCTATCCGGAGCGTACACCGGAAAAATCGCCGTTCAGGGAATTATCACTGTTAATAAAACAGCGAACGGACAGGTGATATATACTGGGGCAAATACGACTACTTCGGCGGCCATGTTTAATACGATCAGCACGTCAAAGGGCGGCCAGTACCGTTTAACCTTGTCTGACGGTACCAATGTTTGGTTAAACGCCGCATCTTCCATAAAATATCCGACAATGTTTACCGGTAAAGATAGGCTGGTAGAACTCACTGGTGAGGCCTATTTCGAAGTTGCCCATAATAAAGCGATGCCTTTCAGGGTAAAAACGGCTACCCAGGTTGTGGAAGTATTGGGCACCCATTTTGATGTCAACGCTTATAGCGACGAAAGCGTTACTAAAACTACACTATTGGAAGGATCTGTTAAGGTAACACATAACAATGAGCAAAGGATGTTGTTACCGGGTGAACAATCAGTCCTTAGTTCCGATGCTTTTAACGTTGCTCAAGCAAACATAGAAGAGGCTGTCGCCTGGAAAAATGGCTATTTCAGGTTTAATAATGCTTCATTACCCGTAATACTAAGGCAATTTTCAAGATGGTATGACATCAATGTTATCTATGATCAATCGATGAATGATCAGTATTTCACCGGAAAAATAACTCGTAGCGCCAATCTAGCGCGGGTATTGCAAATCCTTGAGAAAGGAGGCATAAAATACAAGGTAGATGGGAAGCAATTAACCATCTTAGATGATAAATAAAATATTTAACCCTAATATTTAAACTAAAGCAAGGAGGTCATTGAAAGTATAGTTGCCTGAAAATCCAAAAAGGTACCCAAAAAAGAACCGGAAGTGCTGGTAACACTCCCGGCGAATGATTGGGCTAACCGTAAAAAAATCGAGTTGAAAGAAGTTTGAACCATTTAACCCAAACATTACAAAAGTATGCAAATAAACTTACGTGCTAAAACGCCTGATTGCTGGCGTTTTAGGTCAAAATTATTTCTGGTAATGAAATTAACAACATTTCTGATGATCATCGCTTGTCTCCAGGTATCAGCTGCGGCATTTTCACAAAGAATAACATTATCAGAAAAAAATGCCCCCATTGCTGAAGTATTAGCAAAGATACAGGAACAAAGCGGCTACGAGTTTTTTTATAACAGCAGGTCGCTTGCCGATGCTGGCAATGTAACAATTGATTTTAAGGGCGCTACGGTAAATGAAGCATTGGAACAGCTTTTTAAAAACCAGCCTTTTACCTATTCCATTGAGAACAATACTATTATTGTAATCCCGGCCGAAGAATCATTAAAGAATAAAATCAGGCAGTTTATGGGCTTGCCGGCGAGTTTAACTGGCTTAGTTGTGGATAGTTTGCAGGAACCTTTACTGGGCGCCTCTGTCATCCTTATAGGGAATACGACATATCAGACCACAACAGACATCAGGGGACGTTTCAATTTTTCGTCCGTTCCGGATGGTACCTATAACTTAGGTATTACTTACATTGGTTATCAAAAGCTCGAAAGAAAAATTCAGGCAACCGGGGCTGAGATGCGATTAGTTTTTATCATGCATGCCGGGGCAGATAAACTGGACGAGGTTTTAATCACTGGTTACAGCAGGACCACACAGCGCTTGACTACTGGTGCAATAGGCAAGGTTACCGGAGCTCAAATAGCACTACAACCAGTTTCGGACCCGATTTTAGCCATGGAAGGCAGGGTTCCTGGTTTATTCATCACACAGACCGCGGGTTATCCGGGTGCGCCTTTAAATGTTGAGATCAGAGGACAAAACAGCTTATCCGCCTTGTCTCAATCACCACCGCTTTATATCATTGATGGTATTCCTTTTAGCAGTGGCCCGGTGGAAGATGCTGTAGGTGGTCATACTGTTACTGGATTTAATCCATTGAATACCATAAATCCATCGGACATTGAAAGTATCGATGTCTTAAAAGACGCGGATGCTACTGCTATTTATGGCTCAAGAGGTGCCGCCGGTGTAATCGTGATCACGACCAAAAAAGGTAAAATGGGTGATACAAAACTTAACGTCGAATTGAGCGATGGGTTTGGCGTAGCATCTCATCTTGTTCCGATGGCGAGTACCGCACAATACTTAGGCGTTAGGCGCCAGGCATTTGCTAATGATGGTATTACGCCAACTGCTATTAATGCCCCGGATTTATTTAATTACAGCCAAACTGCAGATACTAATTTCCCTGAATTGCTCATAGGTAATACATCGCATCAAACAAACGCCGCGTTTGACTTATCCGGCGGGGACGCTTATACACAATTTTTATTTGGCGCCAATCTCCGTCACGAGTCTACGGTTTTTGATACGAACACTGCTGATAACGCCGAGCAATTTCACTTGAATATACAGCACAGGAGCCGTGATAATAAATTTGGGGTTACTGCATCTGTCAGCTATAATGTTGACAATAATTCTATTCCGAATTTAAGTTTATTATCAACCAATTATAGTTTACCGCCAAATTACCCGCTTTACAACAGTAACGGTAGTTTGTTTTTTGGTACAGGTTATACAAACCCGCTGGCAGCTTTTAATTCCGATGTAAATTTAAAGTCTAATAACCTGATAACCAGTGCCACTATGCGTTATACCATATTGCCCGGCTTTGAATTTACTGCTAATGCCGGCTACAACCTGGATAATGTTTTCGGCGCTACCATTGATCCAGCATCCGCTTTTAACCCGGCGACCAATTACTCTCAAACTTCTATATTAAATAACAACTACATAAAAACTTATATCGCAGAACCAAAACTTACTTATACCTATGTTTTAGGCAAAGGAAAATTTACGGCCTTAGTTGGGGGCACCTGGCAAGAAACCCAAACTGTTCAGCCTTATTTTCTACTATCCATATTCACCGATCCGCTGCTGGCTACAAGTTTAAACAACTTAACCGTACTGGCAAAATCATCCGGTTATACTGACTACCGTTATGATTCAGGTTATGGCCGTTTAGAATATGAGTGGAACGACGAATTTTTGGCAAGCGGTAATATCCGCCGTGACGGTTCATCGCGTTTTGGTGAAAATAGGCGATTTGGCACATTTGGCAGCGGAGCCGCAGCCTGGATATTTACGAAGGACAATGTGATTAAAGATAATTTGCCCTGGTTAAGTTTTGGTAAATTAAAAACAAGTTATGGTACCGTTGGAGAAGACGGAAACGTGAGTGATTATGCTTATGAATCTACCTATAACTCAACCAGTTCTTATGGATCCTATGTGAGTTTGACACCTTCTATTGGTAACCCGGAATTGCAGTGGGAGGTCACCAAAAAGCTGGATGTTGCTTTAGATCTTGGTTTTTTACAGGACCGTATTTTATTTTCGATCGATGCTTACCGTAATCGCACAAGCCATCTATTAGGATCTCTTCCATTGCCTACACAAGATGGTTTTGGAAGTTATAATGCCAATCTCCCTGATGGTGCAATAGTACAAAATAAAGGTTTGGAAATGGAACTGACCACCAATAATATAAAGAAAAATGATTTTAGCTGGACGACATCCTTTAATATAACACTGCCGCAAAATAAACTATTGTCATTTCCTAATTTATTAAGCTCTTCTTACGCCAGCAGTTATGTGGTAGGCCAGTCGCTTAATTCTATTTATGTTTACCATTTTACCGGGTTTCAAAATGGACTGGCAACAGTACAGGAAGCTAACCCGAATCTTCCGCCTGTGCCCGGCATCGCGGCTAATGGCAAAGGCGATTGGATCATAGATGGAAATACCGATCCTAAATTTTATGGAGGGTTTGACAACACATTTCACTATAAAGGTTTTCAATTGGATGTATTTTTTCAGGGGGTAGACAGAAAGGCTCCACGGGGTGATACTTATTTTGCTTCTATACCAGGAATGGGATACGATATACCAAAATCCTTACTTAGCCTGCCGTTTAAGTATACGACTTCGTATGGGACACCGGCAGCCAACGCCTATGGCTATTGGGCGGGTTCGGATGCCGCAATTGAAAATGCCTCTTATATTCGGTTGAAAAATGTATCACTGGCTTATAATTTTCCATCGTCAGTGGTCAAACATTTAAAAATGTCAGGATTGCAGGTATATGTACATGCGCAAAACCTCTTGACATTCACCAAGTACCAGGGACTTGATCCGGAAACACTTTCAAATGCCTTGCCTACCGTCCGCATGATGATAGCAGGTATTAAAACCACCTTTTAAAAATTAATTCCATGAAAAAGACTAAAAAATATATAACGTATGGGTTCTTGTTTGTTTTTGGGCTTTTGGCTTTGAGCACTTTAAATAGTTGCAGAAAACTGATCAATGAAAACCCCTCGGGTACAAAAATATTAAGTTCGGATGTTTATACAGATTCTGTTACCGTACAAGCCACACTTGCAGGTATGTATACTACATTAATATATTCTAACGCTTATAACTTTTATCTTGCAGCTTTGCCCGCATTCACTGCTGATGAGTTAAATTACGTAGGCAACACCTATACACAGTACATAAACAATACGATAGCCACAAATGATCCTAATAATGAAAGCATCTGGAGCTCAAGTTATAATATCATTTATACAACCAATAGCATTATTAGTGGTGTAAATAGCAGCTCAGGAATATCTTCAAGATTTAAAAACCAGGCCTTAGGCGAGGCGCTATTTGTACGTGCTTTTTGTTATTTCGAACTTACTAATTTATATGGTGATGTGCCGCTCATTTTAGGTACCGATGTTGGAAGCAACTCAACAGTTGCCCGCACGCCGTCGACCGCTGTATACAGCCAGATCATCAGCGACCTGAACCTCGCCCAACGCTATTTACCTGCTGATTATTCCGCATCGGGAGGGACTGCCAGGACGAGGGCTAACAAATTTGCAGCTACGGCGCTACTGGCCAGGGTCTATTTATATCAGTCGGATTGGGTAAATGCCGAAGCGCAGGCCACTACAGTTATTAATAGCTCCTTATATTCTTTAACTACGGATCTCACCACGGTGTTTACCCCTGCCAGCCAGGAGGCTATATTTCAGTTTTACAATCAGCCAGATGGCTATACGCAATGGGCTTATAATGTTATTCCCAATCCAATTACTCCGGTTCCTACCTACGTACTAACTACGCAACAGGTAGCTGCTTTTACGCCGGGAGATAAACGCCAGACAACATGGACGGCAACCATACTTTATAATAAGGTAAGTTACAGTTATCCATATAAGTATAAGAACATAACAACCGCCGCCAACGCTGAGTATTACACGGTGTTACGGATTGCTGAGCAGTACCTAATCAGAGCTGAGGCTCGTGCAGAACAAGGCAATACTTCAGGTGCTATAACGGATCTAAACTCGATCCATAACCCAACCCGCGTTAACTTGCCAATATATTCGGGTGCTACTGACAAGGCATCCGTGTTAAGCGCTATCATGAAGGAGCGCCAGGTAGAGCTATTTGCAGAATGGGGCCATCGCTGGTTTGACCTAAAAAGAACCAACACAGCAAATACCGTTTTGGGTGCAGAAAAACCAACAACCTGGAAACCAACTGCTGTCCTTTATCCTATCCCTTCAACAGAGATTACGAATAATCCTAAACTGGTACAAAATCCAGGTTATTAATAATTCTCGGGCCAGCATACGAATCGTCTGCCGGCTCGATTAATCTTTATTAAATCGAAAACATGAAAAATAACATTGAATCGCCTGTGATACAGGGCGAAAAAGAATCTAGTGAAAACTCATTTCCAAATACACGCCCCATTACTTTTTCAGGATGCTTAGTGTTGGCGATAGTGCTTTTATCTGGCTTTGGCAGCGTTTACGCTCAACAGCAATTTACTATAAAAGGTAAAATTGAGGGATTAACAAAAGAGATGCGAATAAGGATTGCCTACAATGATGGTGCAAAATCAGTAAGGGATTCCACAATAACAACCGATGGAAACTTTGTTTTAAACGGGACTATTGTCCACCCCGGCAAAGCCAGTATTTCTCTGGGAACGGTAGCGCCGGAACTACCTAATGTCATCGGGCAACCGGCCCGCACCTGGGACGACCAAACATTTTATCTGACTAATGGGATTACAACCATAAAAGGGAAAAATATTCAATCGGCCGTTATTGATAACCCTATACAGCAGGAATATATCTTGCTAAATAAAGAATTAAAACCTTTTGAGGATAGGATGCTGGTTATTGGCAAACAAGCCTACCCAAGCCGTAATAATAAGGATTCGGCTAACCTTTTTCGCTCAAAAAAAATGGCTCTCTATAAAGCCATGGACAATGTCAGGGAAAACTTTGTAATCACTAATCCGGATTCATATGTATCGTTTGACGTGGTATCAATGCAATACCACGTTATCAGTGACCCTGTATTTTTTGAAACAATGTTTCAAGCATTGTCATCTGATTTTCAAAACTCAGCAGAAGGCAAAAAGATGGGTGAAGCGCTTGGTTACGCAAAGCGATTTGCTATCGGTCAGCAAGCACTGGCATTTACTCAGAATGACACCAGCGGTAATCCTGTTTCTTTAGCTTCTTTAAAAGGTAAATATGTTTTGATTGATTTTTGGGCGAGCTGGTGTGGCCCATGCCGTATGGAATATCCTTTCTTACGAAAGGCCTATGAGCAGTTTAAAAATAAAAACTTTCAGATCATCGGCGTTTCGCTTGATGATAAAAAAACTTTATGGACTAACGCTATCAAAGCCAATAATTTTACCTGGCTGGAGGTTTGCGATTTAAAAGGGCATCAGAATGAAGTAGTCAAGGCGTACGGGATTAATGCGATACCTCAAAGTTTGCTGCTTGATCCACAGGGGTTTATTATTGCAAAGAATCTTCGTGGTGATGACCTGGTTGAAAAGCTGAATGAAATAATCAACACAACCAAATAACACTACGCCACAGGATACAATCGGATAATAATTTAAAAACACATTTCTAAGAAACCTAATATGAAAAAACTTATTTTAATAGTGCTTTCTGTATTGCCTTTTATTGGCCATGCACAAGAGCAAACTTATACACTAACAGCCAAAATCGCTACTGCAACCAGCGCTAATGTTGCTCACTTGTTGTATTATATTAGCACCAAAGCAATTTATGCCAATGCCAAACTCGAAAATGGAGAGTATGTGTTTAAGGGAACAACCCCATACCCGGTAAATGCCTTTTTATTTCTTGACGATCACGGGATAGGTTATATGGACGGGTATCAGGACAAATTAAATATAATGCTTGAAAGCGGAGACATTAATGTTGTAGCAACAGACTCTGTTAAATATGCCAAAATAACAGGGGGCCCATACAATAAAGATTTTGACCAATATAAAGCATTTATGGCCCCGTCAAGAAATGCAGCTGACAAATTGAACGCAGATCTCATTATCAGGATGAAAACCCTGTCCAAGGAGCAAAATGATTCTTTGAAGCATCAGTTCAGGGCTGTAGTCGATACATGGATAAAACAGAATGTTCTTTATGCACAAACGCATCCGAAATCATATTCCAGCATCCAAGCAATCAGTTCTGTAAGCGGTACACATCCGGATTTGACCATCACACAACCACTGTTTGATGGATTATCTTCCGACCTAAAGGCAAATATCACTGGCCAGGAATTGAAAATCAAACTGGATGCTGCACGGAATACATCAATTGGCGCAATTGCCCCCTCGTTTACTCAAAATGACACCACTGGAAAGCCGGTAAGTTTAAAGGACTTTCGCGGGAAATATGTATTGCTGGATTTCTGGGCTTCATGGTGTGGTCCCTGCCGTGCGGAAAACCCTAATTATGTAAAAAACTATACAAAATACCATAAAAAGGGATTTGATATGCTGGGTGTATCGTTTGACAGGTCGGGTGATAAAGCTAAATGGATAGCTGCCATACATAAAGACGATTTATTATGGACGCAGGTATCCGACTTGCAATTTTGGGAGAATGCGGTGGGAAAAATTTACGGCATTCGGTCTATCCCGCAGAATTTTTTAATTGACCCAAGCGGTAAAATAATTGCTACAAATTTAAGAGGTGATGATCTCGATAAAAAATTAGAAGAAATATTTTTCAAATAAACCCTAAAAAAACTCGTCGTACCGCTATAAATCAGCTAAAACATGTTAATCATAAAAAGAAAATTAATTAAAGTATTGATCTTGGTAATGTTAGGCTGTCCTGCATGCTCCGTTAAGGCGCAACAAGCAAAGCTTGTGCAAAAGGTGGTTAAAAAGGGTGATGAACTGGTCATTCCTTACCAGAAATATGTTTTACCGAATGGGTTGACTGTTATTTTAACCGAAGATCATTCAGACCCGATTGTCCATGTGGACGTGATGTACCATGTTGGTTCTGCACGTGAAGAGATCGGCAAATCCGGTTTCGCGCACTTTTTTGAGCATATGATGTTTGAAGGTTCCGACCATGTTAAAAGTGGTGACCATTTCAAGATCATTACCGCTGCAGGGGGATCGCTTAACGGGAATACTACCCGTGACCGTACCACCTATTTCGAAACGGTTCCCAGTAATCAACTAGAGAAAATGTTATGGTTAGAGTCTGACCGAATGGGCTTCCTGATGAATGCTGTTACGCAGCAAAAATTTGAGATACAACGAGCCACCGTAAAAAATGAAAGGGGACAAAACTATGATAACAGGCCATACGGACTGGGTAGCGAAGCTGTATCAAAAGCGCTTTATCCTTACGGCCATCCTTATTCTTGGCTAACTATCGGCTATGTAAAAGACCTTAATAAAGTAGATGTCAATGACCTGAAGCGTTTCTTCCTTCGCTGGTACGGACCGAACAATGCGACTCTAACCATTGGCGGTGATATTGATCCGAAACAAACATTGGCCTGGGTAAAAAAATATTTCGGGTCTATTCCTCGGGGTCCGGCAGTTACCAAAACTATCCTGCCGGCACCAGTGATAAGCAACGACCGTTATATATCTTATACAGATAATTACGCAAAATTACCATTGTTGTATATTGATTACCCGGGTGTTAAATTGTTTGATAAAGATGCGGCTGCGCTTAATGCCTTATCAATGATTATCGGCCAGGGCGAGAATTCGATTTTTTATAAGAATTTCATTAAAATGCGTAAGGCGGCGCAAGCTGGTATGAGCTCTGACAATAATGAGTTTGCAGGAGATATTTCTTTAGAAGTAGTGCCTTATCCTGGCGCAACATTGGCAGATATGAAAGCAATGGTTAATGCTTCATTTGCTGAGTTTGAAAAAAACGGTGTTACTGACGATGATCTTGCCCGATTCAAAGGAAAAGCAGAGTCTGATTATATCAATTCGCTGGCAAGTGTGGCGGGTAAGGTAAATGAACTTGCTGAGGATCAAATATTTACTGGTAATCCTGACCAGATTGGCAAGCAAGTCGATGATATTCGAAAAGTAACGAAAGCTGATGTTATGCGTGTCTTTTCGCAATATATCAAAGGTAAGGCATCAGTTATTCTGAGCATACTTCCTAAAGGAAGTTCAATGGAGCCTGTCGCGCCGGATAATTATACTATAGTTCAAAATGGTTATAAGGCGCCTGATTACGGCTATGCCGGATTGACGTATCATAAAGCAAAGGACAATTTTGACCGCGCTATTCAGCCTCTGGCCGGCCCAAACCCAGTTATCAAGGTTCCGCCGTTCTGGACTGGGACGACTGCTAACGGCATCAAAATCATAGGTACTTACAATAATGAGATTCCATCGGTATCCATATCGATAAGTATAGAGGGGGGGGCGCTATTGGCGGCTAAAGACCCTTCGAAAGCGGGTCTACCAAATATTGTCGCAGCTTTATTAAATGACGAAACGACGAATCATACCCCAGAACAAATAAATGCGCAGCTGGAGAAGTTGGGTAGCACGATCCAAGTAAGTGCAGGCAGCGATGCAACGGTGTTTTATGTCAACTCCTTAACTAAAAATATCGATGCAACGCTTTCACTTCTGCAAGAAAAGTTGTTCCACCCAAAATTTACTGAAGAAGCTTTTGAACGTGTAAAAAAGCAAACCATACAAAGTTTTCAGATAGCGAAAACCCAGCCGGCCAGCATAGCGAATTCGGTCTTCAATAAACTGGTCTACGGAAAGGATAATATCCGGACTTATGGTTTGCAGGGAAATGAGCAGGATATTCCAAATATCAAGCTTGCAGATGTGCAATCATATTATGACAATTATTTCGCACCTGATTTGACATCTATTGTGGTGGTCGGGGATATTGAAGAGGCAACAATAAAAGCTAAGCTATCGTTTCTCGATAAATGGCAGGAAAAACAAATTGAAATAGCGGGTGCAGATACAACAACCAAACCGGTGGCCGCCAATACCGTATTCATTGTTGATGTACCTCATGCGGCTCAATCTGAAATAAGGATTGGGTATGCCACAGGATTGAACTATGATGCTACCGGCACTTTTTATAAGTTAGGTATAGTCGACTATCCACTTGGCGGTGGTTTCAACAGTCGTTTGAATATGGATATTCGCGAAGATAAAGGATGGACTTATGGAGCCAGTTCCGGTTTTAGTTCGGGTAAATATGGCGGGGTTTTTGTCGCAGCAGCAGGAGTAAAAGAATCAGCTACAGACAGCGCAGTGATGGAATTTGTTAAAGACATTCAGTATTATTCAACCAGAGGCATCACTCCGGCTGAACTTATCTTCACTAAAAGTTCAATTGGTCAAAGTGACGCTTTAAAATATGAGACAAATAGTCAAAAAGCATCCTTTTTATACAGGATACAGTACTACAATCTTAAGGCAGATTTTGTTAACGATCAGGATCATATTTTGTCGGCTATCACTGTTGAACAGATAAATGAATTGGCGAAAAAGTATCTTGATCCATCTAGGATGAATATACTGGTCGTTGGCGACAAGGAAAAAATAACACCGGGGCTTCAGCAACAAGGCTACCATATCATAGAACTTGATGCTGATGGCAATCTTAAATAGATTTAATGGAAAAGTATTGTTGCTTTATGCAGGCAGCAATACTTTTCTAAAAATCTATAATGGATAGGCGGTGTCGCTCTTGGTTTCAGAAAATATGAAAAAACTTTGGACCGAGGTGATCTTTGGCAGTGTTGCCAACTTGCGGTAAAAACGATGATATTCATCCATATCGCTGGTGGCTACACGCAGTAAAAATCGAATGTGCCAGTCATTTGGAAGCATTCCATTACCTCGGGAAGTTTGACTACTTCTTTTTCAAAGGTATTTAAGGTTCCGCGGTATGATCATTCAAGAGCACCTGGCTGAAAGCGATCAGATTTTTGTTGATCTTTTTACGATCCAGGATAGCAACGGTTCGGATAATATAGCCCTGCTCTTTTAAACGCCTGGTTCGTTCGTGAATCGTAGCGAGTGATTTGCGAAGGGTAAATGAAATTTCTTTATGAGTAAGCGATGCGGTTCTCGTGCGCGGTAAACCATCAACATTTAACAACGATACAGAGCACACAAAATGAGCATTTAGTCGGAAGCTTCGTATTGAGTGTATGTCTATTGCCGGAGTTTAATTGGGATGTTCTGCCGGTTTTCCCTGTGCTGAAGGAATTGATCGCAAATGACAACATCGGTCAATTTTATCAAAAAATGACGGCAGGCCTGTATTGCTGATATTACATTTTGATAATGCTGAACAATGTCGCCGGACCCTGTCGCTATTCGTTAATTCAGGTGTGGTAAGATTTATAAGTATGAACAAAGATTCAAATTAAATAGGAGATGAAAAAAATTAACGTTAAAAGCAGAAAAGTTATGTACGGTTTTATCCAGCTCATTTCGATAATGCTGGGAAGCCGCGAAATTAAAGCGCACGATCCTGCATCAACCGCAGGCGTTGAATTTACACCTGGGGTTTCAGCTAAGGCAGTTCCGACTAATGTTAAAATCCGGCCTCTAAAGAATGTGTCAACGTAGTATACCCGGAACACTTGACGAATAGGATTACACACAACATAAAAAACCGGAGTAATATGGCTTTTTGCGTATCAGTCATTTAAATAGATATTTCAACTTTTTTTGTTTAATAGTTGAAAAACTTTTATATTTGTATAAATAATTAATTGAAGATGATTACTTCCGAGACAGGCAAGCCTAAAGAAGATCTGAATGACCAGATTATTCAGGCCGCGCGTAAATTATTTCAGACCTATGGACTTCATAAAGTAACTATGGATGATATCGGCAAATTGATCGGGAAACACCGGAGTTCTTTATACTACTATTACAAAAGTAAAGAAGAAGTATTTGATGCTGTAAAGCATGCTGAGATCAATGAGGTCATCACAGACATAGTGAAAAAAACAGCAAGTGCACCAGAGATAGAAAAAAAAATCTATGCATTTT
>Ga0302309_10003122_pt1 | contig 13122 bp, 7 predicted proteins | sample III_Palsa_N1_1_FD_200453 | JGI IMG/M metagenome (GOLD analysis project Ga0302309, IMG submission 200453) | Peat permafrost microbial communities from Stordalen Mire near Abisko, Sweden - III_Palsa_N1_1 | ecosystem: Environmental > Terrestrial > Soil > Palsa > Peat permafrost | place: Sweden... | reverse complement strand
TTCAAATGATGAGTCAACGACCAAAGCCATCACTAATCAATTGAACCGGCCACGTCGACTCGCGGAAGTATGTGCGAAAGCCGCTGGTCCTTACCGAACAATAATCATAATCCGTGTTGATATCGGAGTGCTTACCACCGACGAGATAAAACAACTTGGATTCGAACCAGTCAGTGTTTATTATTTGGTGACAAAAACTGCCAATTACGTGTCGGAACTTCACCCGATCTGTAATCTTCACTTTGAGACTTTATGTCGAGATATTGCGGTGACTCACACCGGAATCAACACGTATTTGTTGTCTCAAGGAGGCAAAAATGCAGCGATGCTAAAACAATGGAAAGTTTCTTATGACGCGAGGCAGTACCACGCATCTCTCGAAAAGGTGTGGAAGTTCATGTATCCGTATAAAAAACAAGGTGAATTGGACAAAGCTGACGCGTTATTGGCATCAGATCATAAACACGTTCGCCTTGAATTTACGTATACAATGCACGACGGTGCTACATTTGAAGCAGGCCCGGCGTATCTGAAAGAAGATGGCTCGAAATTCATTCGAGCTGTATTTCAGGTTATGTCTAAACACATACAACGGTATGCTAAATTGCCGTTACAAGTCTTTCAACGAAACTTGGAAACTATACTTCACCCCGTGGATAACAAAGAACCTAAACCGTTTGCAGGAGAAGGCGATGACTTCGTGTATGATCTGTTTAGACATCTCGAAAGCACCACTCTCCTAAAAGATTTGCCCGACGACTTCGAAAAATACACACACTTCAATGAAGGAGGTGTCATGCCTTTAATCGTGTTTCGGTTTGGCAAAAGAGTTGAAAGCGGGGTCCAACAAAGGCTTGACGCATTCAATTCCGGCTCATTGATCACGGACGATTTGTTGGCGAATGCTGCCGGAAATGCGTTCATTATTGACTTTGTGCCCCATTTTTCGATATTCGATGATGTTGCATTTTCAGATGCATTTATGGGGACAACCCGAGAAAAAGAAGAAACGGCAATGACACCATTCGTCGAAAAGTTCAATCAAATTGTCGTCCATAACAACAAGATGGTTGCTGTCCGAGGGCTGCGCTTTCACACGTTCGCGGTCAAATTGACTACTGATACCAGAAACGTTCCTTGGGAAAATCGTCCTGATGTACTTGCCGCATTAAAACAAGTGGCGAATCACGTCATTAACATTTTCTTTCGCAAGAGTTTGTTTCTGAAAAAATCAAAGACGGTTAACCAAATGGCCAGTGTTCTGGACAGTAAAATCTTTGAGTACGTGGGAGCTTGCGCTCATCCAAATTGCTCCAAACCCACTCGAAATACGGCAAAAATGACGTGCACCTGTTGTTACGCAGTGAATTACTGCGATGAAGAATGCCAGCGGAAGAATTGGAAGGAGCACAAAAAGAGCGTAAAAGTGTGAAATTGAGTTCTGTATATTAGACTTAAAAAATAATTTATGTTTTTTAAAGAGAGATCGATTTCATAACTTCAGTTATTCGATCATGTCTAAACCCGAAGAATACGAAGAAGGAGAAGGAGATATCTCCGATCTTGGTGATGAGACGAATGCTCAAAACTCTGAGACCGATTTTCCGGGTGGCGATGAAAAAAAACAGTCCGACGATGTTGCGAAGATCACCGAGCAACTCACGGGATTGGTCAAACAAGGATTTGAAGAATTGCGAAAAATCCCAATTGTTGGTGACCGCGAAGACAAAGACAGCACATTGGCGAACTTGTTGGAGCAGTTTCGTCTTAGAATCGACACCGATGCGAGAGAGATGGACGAAAAAACAATTGCATTGAACATCATTTCAATGTTTCAACAAGGCGACTTCCAGCAAGATATTGGCCCAGAAGATGTCTACAATTACGCCCATCATCTTCAAGCATTGATTTACATGAGATTAATGCAGGAACCATACAATCTCAAAAAAACGAAATTTGGAGTCAGCAATGATTTGTTGGCTGGGCTCAAACTGAAAACAAGCGCTGGCGAAAATCTGAAGATCGACCACTCGCTCATGGGTTATATGAGTCAGGATATGAACTTGGTTGTCAATGAAAATCCAAGAGTCGTGATCGACGGAGTTTCGTCGTTTGACACATCACCAGAAGCTCGCGCAAAGACACAACAACGAATCTTTGAAGAAGCGCCGCGCATTTCTGCATGGTTAAGTGGGCTTAAAAATCAACCGAGTCCATTAATCACAGCGCGAATTTCTCAACAATTGGATTGGTCTGACAGCAATACAGACGAAGCCGAATATGTTGAACTTCGCCCGATAACTCTCGGTGAATGTGCCTCTCAGGCTGTTGGTGCTCGGAGACTCTTGCGCGTGTTTTTTGTTACACCGAGATACGATGATGAAAAAGTTGCTAAAGCAATGACTGAACCGCCAACTGTTAATTATCTCATCAAATTCACACCGGATTTCAAAATTCATGAGGCGTCTCAACTTCATTTCGATTATTTGGTGCGTGATTTGGCTGTTCTCCACACAGGACTTCGTCTTAGATTGACATCACTGTCAATCAACGCGCCCATCAGCGAATGGCAATCCAATTACGATGCGCGCTTGAAGCAAAAATTGACTCAGTTGCCTCCGTACATTGTACCATATGCTCATATGGACAAACTGAAAGCTGGTTGGTATGTGCCAAACAAAGACAAGACATGGTGCGAATGGTCGTATCAAGGCGACGACTATCTGAATCACATCGAGTCTAATGCGATCACCCGGGTGACAACTACAATCCTCGATTACATTCATCTCATCTGGTTAAAAAAATATGTGCACAGCAAGAGCCTTCAGCTTAAGCAACGCGTGTTTTTGCCAATTTGGTCCGAGAAAACTGCCTTGGAAGGAAAAATCCAAGCTCATCCGTGGACACAAGAAGAAATCTTTGCTGAATTCGACAGAAATTCAAAGACCAATCGTAAACCGTTTTTTGATCTCCAACAACGCAGTTTTTTCAGTCAAGGAACCAACCCTGCGCCGTTTCAACGCGATGCATGCGAATTGTTTTCATACTACCCAAAAGAAGCGAGCATTCCGCATATCGCAATGATTCCCAAATTCTTCAAGGCAGACCAACATCTGCAAATTTACGGCCCCTACCTGACGGATGGGCTTTGTCAGTCAATAGGAGCAAATCTTTTCACGATTGGTTTGGCATTTGGATTTCAACTTTACAAAACGAGTGAAGATGCGGCTCAAGAAAAGAATGTCACTGGAACTGCAATCGAAACTGATATCTGGCAAGACAATAAACTCATCAAGACTCAAGGAGTGGTAATTAATTTTCTACAAAGTCTCGAGTACTACAACAATCACGACGTTGTCTTGGACTCGAGCCACATTAAATGTCTTGAGCGCGTTGTCAATTTCATTATCGAGCGCAGCGCTGTCGCTGATAATCTCGCCGACGTGACCACTGCTCTTACATCATCGTCTTCGCTTAAAGAAATGAAAGATACAGGTGCACGAGCGAAAATCTCTGTGGCGACTTCTACTTCTGTCGCTGCGACCAAGAAGTCAAAGCAACCTGGACAAATTGTCACAAGTGCCGCCACGAAAACTTTCGCAATGGTTAAACCCACTTCGCTATTTGGCGCCAATGGATGGTTTTGATTGTTGTGCTGTGTTGTGTTGTGGAGGGAAATTGAAATGAAATAAAATATTTTGTTTTTTCTTTCACAAATTACAATGTGTTCGCATGTTAATCCATGAGATTAATATCAACACGATGTCCCCTTTGACGTGCCGTGAGTCCTCCAGTACCATGAACAGATAAATTGACCATGGTGCTCATTTCAGTAGTTGGCGGTTTCATCATCCGTTCAGATTCTTCGTCGGGCCAATGATATTCTGGATCGCCCTTGTCAGGACCGAGTTTACAGCAACCAGGTTGAATAACATAAGCCCCAGCAGTGATGTTGTGACCCAACCCAGCAAACATCATTATTGGCAATATCACGATCAAGAGGGAAAATAAGATCCAAAACTCGATGCGAAGCGGATCCAATGCACCACATAAGAAATTGAACATGGACAAAAAGCCAACGATAGCACAGTCGTCGGCATTTCGTGAGGCGAGCGCAGCTGCTCGATTCCGTTGTGCAGTACTGAGCAAATCGCCAACTTTCACACCTGGATTTTCGCCAACCAATTGTTCCAACGTAATGGTGCACTTCCAAACATTCGGCCCAAAATCACTCCAATTTAAGCTGGTGAATGGAGCAGTCAGGGCCAAAATCCCAGAATAGTTTTTAGCTGCCACTGCATACTGATCGAGATAATATTGAGCTTGATTTGTGAGATTTGTTTGCAGTGACCGCAGATAGTTAAGCTCGGTCAATAATACGTACGGGTTGGGGAGATTATTGAATTGCGCAAAGATGCGAGCATATGATGCTGCGATATCAGAACGTGCTTGATTAATGTAATTAGTCAGTTGGTTTCCTTCTGATAATGAACTGGCCGCATCAGCCGCCAATGTAGCAGAAAAATTAGCATAAGTAGACAGAAATGCATTGCGCGAATTGTTAGCAATCTGTTGAAAAGCAGCCAGGCGTTGGCCGGTACTTAGGTCATTACGCACAGCAGCAAAATTAGTGATGGCGTTGAAAATGATGTAACTGGTCGCATTGATAATGTTGCCAAACTGAACTGCAGTGTGTGCCATAAAAACTGCATTCATGTCTTGAACATTCCATGTCACCACACGACGCTCAACGCGCCCGGGCTCGATTTGAACTTGATAATTTGTCGCATTCCATGTCCAGCACACTTCCGAATTGTCGACAGTAGTAACATTTAAATGAATGCCAGTGCTTGAACAGCCAACAATTTGAACCGGAACAAACGCAGACACGTTAGAAGGTGCCGCCGTTAGCACGTATTGGCGATTACATAGTGGGTCAAGACCATACAGATCACTAGTATGCAGAAGAACATCGACTTCCACGTTTCCAGTATTGTTTATCGAAATAAACAGTTGGCCATAGATTTCATTGTTGACACTGAAGCTAGCAGGCGGCAAGCATTCAGAAATGGGTTGCTCCAAAATCAATTGCTCGCTTGTGAAATAAACGTTGCCTTGCATTGACCATGAACGATACACCAAAGGCACGCCAAGTAAGTCATCCGCTGTTCGCGCACCACCGACAAGTGATAAATCCAATCCAAAGTCGTCCATTATTTCTGCGAATTCGCCATTGCCCGTTCGGTGTGTATCGGCATAATAATACTGCTGTCCGGAATATGGAAAGAGAACATTAGTGTAGTAAGATGCTGGGTTAATGCGAGCTGCATTAACATTGAACGACCATGCTGTTGTAGGATCAATGCCATTAAGTGTATGCCATTCGTTGATGCTGAACATTGGACGCTTGTTGTTGATATTTGGGCGAATATTTGGGTTGAGTGGAGGTACTTGGATATAATTGGCTGCATTCTGACACGCGAACGTGTTTAAGCCAGTGCACATAAGTCTCGAAGGGACATCCAGCATGTATCTGCCATTTAATTGACTGGGCTTGCCTTGAAATCCGCCCACGAGTCGCGGGTCAGGTCCTCCAACACGAATCGCTTCAAGGTAACCCATCATGATGATTCGTCCCGAAATAATATTACTCATGTCCATTGTTGCCCAAACATCAAGATTAGAAGTGGCTTTGGTATCAAGCACCCACGAACCATCCGGCTGAAGTGTTTCTACTGTTACTTTTGTAACCAGTGCACTCGGTCCGGCTTGCGGGGTGATGTGATAAACCGGTTGTGTATTCGGACCCGTAGAAATAAACGAAAAGCCTTTGCCAGAGGACGTTTCATTCAACACCGTGTTGTCCACAAATGGAATCTCCCACCATGCCAAGCCGTTGAATGGTAAAGCACCAAACACTGCCCGCTCGATTTGGTTGCGTTTAGTATTGTAAAACACGAACGCTACTGACCAAATTTGATCAATGACGTACGGAAACGTTAATCCGTATGTGCCAGACTGCAAGAGCATTTCCTGATAATCGGTGTTGCAGAGTGTCGTATTTCGGTCAAACTGAAACATTTGTGCGCGATTCGCCGAATGCATGGCATAAATGCTCAACCCTGGGTTTTGAACAGTTCGACTACACACCGTTTGTTGCCAATTTGTCCACTGCGTTTGATTGACAAGCATTAACTCTTGTGCAGGTGGTGTAGTGGTATACGTGTTGTGATTCTGGAGTGTGCAACCGCGCATATCCGTAAGAGACACGCCCACACTCCAAGTGGTCAAGACACCAGCTTGGTTAAAGTATGTTCCACCTTGCACATCGCTATTAGGTTCACCTGTTGCAGGCATAATGCACTGTTCGCCCGTGATTTCAATCCAACACTGACATGTCACAGTGACACCAGGAGGAGCTGGATAAGGCTGACACGGACATTCTTCGTTTGGATTGTTAGGGCAAGGAACGCTATTTGGTGTTCCCAGAATATTGAGAGCATCTCGAGTTGTAAACCATGTGTATGTATTGTTTAACAGCTGAACATTATCACATGTAACCGTTGCAATGTCTTTGCTCACAAGCTTTGCACCCGTTCCAGGCATAATCGACCCAGACCAAGTGACAATTTGCTCGAATTGAGTATAGCGAACAGCTGCGATTTGCTCTTGCGGAGATTGGCCATATGTCGCAGGAGTATCACCGTTGCTTGGTAAAAAAGGAACCATACCATCACCCATGACAACATCCAACAATGAAAAAAATAACTGAATCAGTGTGCGTAACACATCCCGATTCGATTGGACTGCAGTCAATGCGGCGATATTATCTCGCTGACTGTCTGCCAATTGTAAGGCTTGCTGTTTTAAATTCACAATACGTTGACTGATGAGATTGAGTTGTGTTTGCTCGAAATTCAATATCGATGTCACGTAACTTGCTTCCGCCACATCAGTTCCAAATGCACCGTCTACTTGTGAGTTGAGTGTTTCCAAGTCAGCATTTTGTGAAGCAAATTGAGAAACGGTTGTGCTAGAAAGCGAACTGAGATCACTGGCTGTCTGAAGTGCTTGTTTGGCCAGTGTTTTTTGTTGATCCTCAACACCTCCTGGACCTGTAGTGAACGCCACCCAGTCATTATCGATTGTGGATTGAGCGGCCCAATTCGCATTGACTACCTTTTGAAAGGCAATCGTGCTGTTCATAAAATTTTGGAATGCGGTCAATGCACCGTTGATTGTGCCTAAATCATTGGCCACGGATTTTATTTTAGCCTGGACTTGCACGTAATTGGCTTCGTTTTGATATACACGATAGCTGTCGTCGACAAACCACCACAGTTTCAAAATAGGCTCGTATTTGAAAATAGTCGTGAGTGGTGGTTGATAACGCACAGCTTCAGAGCGATCGACTGTGCAAAAATTAATCGTAGACAACGCGCTTGGCGAGTACAATGGCTCAGTTGGCAATGTGGGGGTGTAACAAGCTTGTGTCAAGTTAGCTCCTGTGCCATATTGTTTACGAGTTGTGATGTCTTGACATGGTGTGCATGCAGCTATTTGTTGTGCAACCGTGTATGAAGCACCGAACAATAATAGAGCTTGTGCTTGACACGCTGACATAGATTCACTATTTGTTAAAACTGGACAATAGGGAGTGTTTGGGCAGTTATTAACGTCTGGCACACAGTCTCTTCCTTCAGCAGGGTCAAATGCAGGCTGTCCCTCTGGATCAGCACCACTGCTGCCTCCTCCACTGCTACTTGCTTCACTTTTACTAACGCTAGGTGCGCTGCCAGACATTAGATCAAATTCTTGATCTTGCTCAGCAATTTCGTCTTGGATCATTTGCATCAAATGCACAAAGTTCTTCCTCTTCAACGATTGTGTGCCCGCGCTTGAACTCGAGTCTGGCTCTGCATTGCCACTCGCAAGATTTGCATTCGAGTTCAGAAAATCACTTAACGTTTGAAGTGGGGGCGCAAACACATTTGGATTACGATTGAAAAAAGCCTGAGCATCAACAGGTTTCACTTGTTCCGGTGCATCCGCAACATAAGTGACGTTGGTGAGAACAGTTACTGGGTAACAACATACTCGTTTTGTTACACTTCCCACGTCGTTAATCACTTCAGTAATCCCACAGTCCGGGTTAGGACCTTGAGGATTACTGCTGCAGCGGAAAGGAACGCTGTAGAGCCCATTGGTTTGTTTTATGGGCGCAAATGGAGTAAATCCGTTTGTTATTTGTGGCAATAGCCATGCGCCAAATAGCAGAATGAAATTTTTCAAACGCATTTTTGTTTGCGCTTCCGCGCACGTGCACAAAAAAACCTAAATCAACAAAAATAGAAAATTAACAAATCATGTATACTCGAAGATTATTTATGTGCCAGTAATCAGCCGCTGCACTTCAGGAGAGAAATTTTCATAAGTGCGTAGACAGCAAGCGGGAGTCTCCAAAGGAACAAAACGATTGTGTCGCGAAATAACCATCCGATTGTTTGTAGGAAGTGCAACCGCCCAATGATCAGTAGTGAATCCGGCGCGAACAGCAGCCTTCCGACTTTCAATGAATGTCTTCATAAACGCTTCTTCTTGGCCATCTGGAATTAAACTTGAATTGAATGCATGAACGTGTGCGATGGGTGCCATGGAAACATAGGCCATTAAGTTTCGCAATTGCCTACAAATCCGACTGACTGTAGGCAAGAATACAGAATTCGAAAGAGCTGCGTCCCAAACAACAAAGTCTCCTTTTTGCAAAGCAAGCGCCTTGATCTTGACTTCTCTGTGATCGCCACCGTATGATGCCGGTATGGGGTCTCCGTCCAACACAATATGAGCGTTGACTTTGAATTTGCCTCCTTGTATGTAATGGTCGAGACTTACACTCCCAATAAGGTAATGAGAACCGTGGTAGTTTTCTATATCAGTGAACCGGTGACTGAATGTCCCTTGCTTGACCTCTTGTGTTCCATTAACTCGAGTTTGGTGCGTATTGAACCAAAAATTGGCCAAAATTGATTTACCGGGCCCGAGAGTGTCAACCAATGCCAAATACATCGCAATCCATTCATTGAAATTGTCGCCGCCATTCTTTGGATTGCCGCCAGGCATGCAGATAAGTTTCCATCTCCAACCGCGGAATGTAAACACTTCGCTCTCCCCTCGTTGCATCGCGTGACGTTTGTTGATAAAGTCAGGAATGGTCCAGGTACATGCTCGACTAAGAAGTGTTCCATTAGCGAGAATAGGATGATCCCCGGGTACTTTGATATTGTTTCCTGCCTCTCCAAACAATGCTATGTCATCGGACTTGGTGTGATGATGACTTCGCTCAACAAAAGCCAGACTCCCGGTTTCTGTTGGATTCGTGCAGTCAGTCAAAACCAGAGCACCTCGGATGGACGGTAAATTGGGATGCGTCCTAACGTTTTTGTTGATGTGCAGAGAGGCTGTTTCAGGAATAAACTTATGTTCAGCTCCTCTTGTCACACTGCATCCTTCCAAACTCGTCAATAATTTGTCCGTGTGAAAATAAGCCTCGTAAAATCGACGGATGGCTGGCAGTTTCCGACATTCCCACATGAACGGAGACGCGCCAATGCCATAGTATTTAAGCGTAGCTATGTTCAAAATGCCTGGCCACTCTTCATTAATCCATGTGGTGTGATCGTGTCGACTGATTCGGTGCCTGTCATGTCGAATTTTATATCTAATTTTGTCGATTTCAGAGAAATCAACTGGACTGAGTGCCTCCATATAGTCCCAAAAGAGTTCAGTCAGCTCATTCACTTTTGCGCCAGTTGCAGCTCCACGAAACACAGCGTAACCAAAGTCTTTCAAATGTTCAATGCCGTCGCGAATGTCTTCAGGGCGACTGTCAGTCCCGATGTTAAATACGCGTGGCGTTTTCGTCTCCGTTTCATTTCGTTGAATGGCTATCTTTGGTTTTGGCTGCCGTCCCCTGCCTTTACCTTTGTTTGATTTCTTCTCCTCCTTTTCTTTCTTCTTTTTCTTTGACTCTTTCTTTTCCTTTTTTTCGTCTTTACCACTCTTTGATCTGGAAGCCACTTTAGGGCTTGGTTTGGGTTTAGGTTTGGTCTTATTTTCTTCAATGACGATAGGAATAGATTGGGAACCTTCTGGATTGTACTGCACAAAATTTCATAAGAAAAAACGTTTTTTTCAATCAATCAGTCAGTCAACTGCCAATCAAAGACTGTACATAATCAACACTAACCATGAGTTCAGCGAGGAATCCCTTGAACTTGCCCGCCAAACTCTTCAAAGGTGAAGGTGTGAGCGCCGCGATGAATTGCGTTTCTTTCTTCGGAAACCATTCGAGCACATACTTCAACTCTTTGACGCTGAGCCATTCAAGAATCAACGGAGCCTTTTCAAGTAATTTAAACATGATTAGAAATTGTTCATCACTGAGCGCGATGTCGATGCCCTCAAGCATTTGAGCATTGGTTTTTGTTGCTGATGCTGATGCCGGTGTCGATGGTTTTATTCGCTTCACTTCGCGTTCGGCATCAGAACCATCGTTGGGACGCGGACGTTTTACACCAGAATGTTTTTGTTCAGCAACACCAGCGGCAGCAGCAGCAGCACTAATGGTTGATATGGCATCAGCCGTATCACGGGCGGTAGTGTCAACATTGAAGGCCTTGGCGTCAGTTGAAGTAAATGCAGGCGCACGACACAGAGGACAAAGGGCAGTTCTCATTGGAGATGGTGGTGAAAGCACATCTGTAATACAACCCTCACAGAATGTGTGATTACATGGTAATCTGCGCGGAATTTTGGTACTGCCATTGAAACGCTCCAAACAAACAGAACATTCCAGCGTGTGTTGTAACTTAGCATTAAGCGCCTCCAACTCAGACATGGTAATAGCCGCTTCGTACTTCAAATCACAAATGAATTAAATAAATACACCGGAAAATTTCATATAACCAATTTAACACCCGGAATTTGGAATATACTCTCAAATAAACACCGGAATTTGGAATATACGAAATTTATTTACCGTTTTATTCATTTGTCCCCAGTTTATCATGACTGATCAACAGACAGGTGATGATGATGAAAAAAGACTTCATGTTTCGGTTAGTCCAACCCCAGACAATTGCAAGCCGTCAGAATCGAACGATGAATCAGGCATTCAGTGCGCATGGGTTCAACTTCGCGCAACGTGTCAACAGCCATTTTCGCTCAGTGCATTTCAATTGGCGCTATGCAATTATCGCCGTATAAACCCAGACTGGTCTATTTCTGAGGTCAAGCGTGAACTTTCGGTGAATCTGTCTCCTAAATCGGCTGCTGCGGCTTTGCCAACGGAACACTATTACGAACGCGCATTGTTGGTTGTGAATGCAGGTAAAGCAGCGGAAGTAGCTCTGAAACAAGTGACAGAATGGAATGCGCTACTCTCGTCGCCCGCTACATAGATTTATCTTTAGTGAGAGTGAATATTACACCCGGATTTTGGTGTTTATGAATGAAACTCGAACAAAAATAATTACAATCTTTTTTTTATCAGAATTTGCCCACCGCGCCCTTTGCTAAGTCATGGCTAATGAAAAGCCCCCAGAACTAACTGTTGGGAAAAAACGCCAAGCATTAAATTTGGATGCATGTGGGGAGCTTGAAATGGAGATTAATCAAAAAAGGAAGCAACAAAAGTTAACACCGCCAACATCAACAATATCTACAACTACAGAGCTTGTTCAAGACGAAGGCGTTGCGCTTAAACGCCCCGATGGAACGTTCGTGGCCGGAAAAATTGTGGGGAAACTTGACACTGAGAACGGAAATATGTGGATTATGCAAATTTCATCCGACTGTGACGCTGAATTAAGGAAATCAATAGCTGGAGGGGACTTTTATTGCATTGCGGCTGATCCGACTGAATTAATTCGTACCAGCCGTCCAGTCACATTTAGAGTAACATTTGATGAACAAAAATTGTAAAAAATAAGAACAGGCCCAAAAAGAGTGGTCTTTTTTTGTTTACACAGACAAATTCACTGTTTGCGACGATTTAGCGGATGATCCCGTTGGATCACTTGTTGGGAGTCGCGAAAATGTGTTCCGTGATCGCCAGAGAGGTCGGCAGCAGACGTAATAGACACAAAGACTCACAGTCAGCACAACGATGAAAGCGATAATAACGCCCACGGCAATCTCCCAGCCAGGTGCAACGCTCATTCGGTGTTTCCAATCTTGAAAATTTCCATTGCCTTCGTCAACAACGATGATGATCACCGTCTCATTCGTTGACGGCTTCGTGTCGTTTGCTTCTAAAGTATGGAGATTGTTTAAAGCCGTTTCTTGTGTGGACGAAGTAGCTACCAGTGTTGCCGTTGTTGTCATCACCACGCCTAATAACACCAAACTGAACACCAACGCACGAAACATCTTTTTTGGAGGGTGCGATGATAATCAATTGAAAAAAAAGAAAATCTTTGAAATTAAATACACAAAGATTACAAGAATTGTGCACGAGTTTCAATTGTTAATAGCCGATATCTTGGCTCTTCAGATCGAACGAGACGGAGACGAAAACCAACACACCTTTGGGAAGCGGACCAACATCTAATCGAACGCTGTCGCGAACTTCTTCCACTTGTTTCAAATCCACGTATGGTTTTCCATTGCGCGCCAGCTTAGTCTTTTCGTCAAGCAATTCATGCTCGTCTCGCTTGAAATCGCGCAAAGACCTGCCGTTGAGCGGAAAACGCACACTCACTTTGAAATTTTGATCGTCTTTGTACGTTTCGTCCGGAGAATTGAGAAATGACATGATGAGTTTCACTGTGCTGCTGTGCGTATCGCGTTGAAGTGTGCACTTGTAACCAGCCTTCACGTTCATACTGGTGCCAAGTGTCAAACAGACAAGATCGCCTTTGATTGTTTGAGGCAAGTGAGTGCAACCCTCAAAGATGCCCAACATATTGTCATCTTTTTCGCGATAAACTTGCACCTTTCCTTCCGTAAGGAATTTTGGTGATTTGAATTGAACTCCGTGCTGAACACCTCGAAGGTCAGCGCCATATTCGAATTCAGAAATGTTAAAGTCGAAAAAGCGTTCAAAGTCGTCCAGTTTGCCCT
>Ga0302309_10003119_pt1 | contig 13127 bp, 12 predicted proteins | sample III_Palsa_N1_1_FD_200453 | JGI IMG/M metagenome (GOLD analysis project Ga0302309, IMG submission 200453) | Peat permafrost microbial communities from Stordalen Mire near Abisko, Sweden - III_Palsa_N1_1 | ecosystem: Environmental > Terrestrial > Soil > Palsa > Peat permafrost | place: Sweden... | reverse complement strand
TGCAGGCTGGTAGCCTAAAGTTTATTAACTCTGCTAGTCAACTATGATAGGGTAGTTGTCTTAACGTCAGCTGACAAACAGTACACAGGTTGGGCTTATGTAATCTTCTTATACCAACAACAACAACAACTATTAACATCTCATCAGATAGAGTCTCTTAAGTTAATATATATATGAGAATCTATATATATATATATACATATTAGTCTTATCAGTCATAGTACGGACTGATGAGAACAGAGTGTTGATTAGTAAACTATTAAGATATAACTACCTGAGATAGTTATGTAATGACAACAAGCACTAGAGGACTATGGTTTGGACTTCTTCTAACTTAGTTAATAGATATTATTGTAGTGGTTACGACAACCACAATGGCCACAACAGTGACTACTACATATAGATTATGGTCGAGCTCTGGATAGGTGACCGACAGATAGGACAAACACGTGAGAAATTAGGGATACAGTCCTTGCAAAAACCATAGTGGTTGCAAGGCGTCAATGCTAGCAGCGTGTCAAAGGTGCCGAAACACACTTTACATTCTTTTTTGTTCGCATCAGTACTAGTCGGTTCGATAACATCAGGTCTTTTAACTCCACAACGACATTGAGGTTTAGAGGCAAAAACCAGATAGTTACAACCAGGACACACCCAGTCACCCTTCTTCATCTGACTAGTAGAAGTGGTGGTAGTAGTAGTAGTGGTAGCACTACTACTACCACAGCCATCGTTGCTTGAAGATGATGTGGATGTGTTGTCACCAGATTTTCTAGCTCCACAGCGACATTGAGACTTAGAGGCAAAAACTAGAGTTCTACAGTTAGGACAGTTCCAGTCACCCTTCTTAACTCCACAACGGCAGCTAGACTTGGAACCAAAAACTCGACCTCCACAGCCAGGACACATCCAATCATTGCCCATATCGATGACACTTTCCCAACCCAGAAAGCTCTTCTGATGAAGTTTTACTTTTTTGCTTCATTCAACTTGTTTACTGTTCAATTTTAGTGTCATCAGATAGCACTATTTTGCTACAACTCGACACATCCCATAGTAATGACAGTAATGACAGTAGAGTGATCAAGGTTGTAATTGTGGAAGTCTGATGGCACGTCATAACCATATAGTGGGTTAGCTAGTCATTTGATCAACCGAAGATCCACCTTCGAAGATTTGGTGGAAGTTAGAACTCCTATAACTCTCCTAAATTGGAATTCTAAGTTGTAATTCTTCTAACTTACAACAGTTCTTACTTACAACTCTAAGTTGTAACTTTTGTAGTTCTATTCTAAGTTCTAACTCTACTCTGATCTGTAACTCCTCTAGGTATTATAACTCTTATAATTCCAGCATCTCTTTCTCACACAATTTTGGATTGTTGAACTCTCTGTTACAGGCACTCTCACAGTGCAAGCTTAATATAAATTAGTACTACCTACCTCTGAAACCACAATTTATATCAGTCAGTATTTCTCACCTCAAAGTGAGGTGAAAACCATAAAGTGTAATTGTCACTACACTACTTTAGTCTAGTCTACTCTACGCTGTTGAGACCTCAACAGCGTAGAGTAGAGCCAGAGCTAAACAGTAACCATGACCAAACGGGTGTTTAGGATCATTGAGCAGAAGAGCCATGTTACGCTTATTGGCTACTACTGTGTGTTGGCTGATGAAATCATTAGGCACCCCATACTTTTGTTGATAGTAACCTAATGACTCTTGGTGCGGTCCATCCACTTCCAAGATCAACAAGTTCTTACCAGCCAACAACATATCTTTGAGCTTGAGAAATTTAGGCTGATCTACTACAGCCTGCAGATATAACGGCAAGTAGATATTCTTGCGGGCCTCAATGTAGCTATGGCTACGATAACCGGCACCTTCTTCATCATACCAGAGGCTGCAAACACATTCATGGCGATGATCGAAGCCTACTGGGTAGCGAATAGGCTCAGCTGTTCGAAACCCCTTGTCTCGCCAAGCCCAGTAGGCGTCAGTAGGTTCAACTGTAGCCAGCTCCTTAGGGTCACTAGTGTGATGATCACTAGCTATATGGGTCTCGGATGGGTGATCCCAGACAACTGTTTTGTCATAACGAGAGTGTCTTTGTACTGAGTTGGGTACTGACCGATACAGCTTAGAGAACTGCCAAGCGTTCTCCAAAAGCACATCGTGGAAGGTTGTTTGATCTTCCGTGATATCAACGGTCAGACAGTAAGGTGATAGATCACCATAAGGTGTAGACTTAGTCAGAGTTACAACTTTGTAGTAGTCAGGAAAATCCTCATCTGCGTTAACCCTATCTTTAATACCAACTCTGATCATGATTTTTATGTACAGCTTATGATAGCCATTATCAAGAGTATCAATCATCTATTGATATTATTCAAAATAGTATCCACTCTACAAGTTGAACTTGTGAACTATAACTACTATAGATCAGTTACAGAGTTATAATCTGTGATTGTTGAAAAAGCTACAACTTGAAGTTGTAACATAATTAGTTCTCAACTCCAACTGGCGGACAGAACTGGTTGAGTTGTGGTAGGTTATCTCTGAAGAGATAAGCATAAGGGAGTCGTGATCATAGTATATCAACTCAATGTTAACCTTATCATTAGTAGAAGTGTTACTGCTGTTACTCATCCCCATCAATATTAGCATGTGAATTATGAAGGTATGGACGTTTTCAGTGGCGGACTGATAACAGTATTATTGCAACACAAGCTGAAAGATATTTGTCGTTTAGAAACAAATAAAATAGCAGATGTCTTCAGGTGCCAGTGCTACCAGCAACTTTGATCCCAGTCCTATGTTAGGCCACTATATACCAGCCAATCTCAATCAACAGCAGCTTGGTAGTTATCAGCCATTCTCCCTATCTGGATCGGCTGTCAGTCATGAAGTCCTATCTCTGTTACAGACCCTCAATAGTGGCTATGGAGTCAGCAAGCACCAGTTACTCAGTCAGTTAGCTACTGACAAGTGGACCAGTGCTGAAGCCGCTATCGACAGTATGATCAGAGATCAAAATGTTCTGGTTTGTGATAATCGAGTAGTTCCTTCCCTTCCAGGGCATCAGATCCTAGTCCATGCCAGTGCCAAGTCCGTGCTACCGCCACTCTTGAAACTTATTGTTAACAAGAGTAACAAGACCATAACCCTGCTGAAGCTATGGAATATGGCTAATTGGTCACTTTTGTCCGACTATCTCGGGGAGATAACGGCTTTGGATAGTGCTGGTCTGATTTGTTTCAATCCCGTCTTTCTGACTGTGACACCGACTTCCCTGGGACTAAGACTGTATCACCAGTACTACAAGAGTAAGGGCCGATTCTTTATTACTACTCCCTCAGACACTGCTTATAACAAGGTTGATCTACGTTCTATTGCCATTACAACTCTAGCCACCCTGATCACTACCAGGTCATCTATCACTGTCCATGAGCTTGGGCAGAGTATGATAAGTGAGCTGCACCCAACTCTGCAGTCACCTGGGTCTTCTTATGGACAACTGGCAGCAATTACCAAATCGGTGATCAAGGACACTATCAAGGCGGGTTATGTGTTAGCTAGTGAGTCTAGGCTATCCGCTTTTACTATGTTGGCCCTGGCTCATGATCGTAAGTATTCTGATAACGATCTAAATATTATCCAGTGCATCTACAGAGATGAGTGTAACAAACTTCGTCTTTCAACGTCGAGATATACCACTACTAGTTATACCGCAGCTGTCAATAGTATTACTAGTGTCATCGGCTATAGCGACGTTGCAGGTATTCTACGCCAGCTACAGCACCTCTTCCAACTACCCTTGCTACAGAACACATACGGTCAGTTGATGATTTCGGCAGCTGCTGGTAGTAATATTAAGCTCAGCCGTAGGACACTGAACCCTACCGCTATCATACTGCCGGCTAATTCTCCAATGTACTTTCAGGAGGGTACCTACTACTTTGACAACCAGCAGCTGTATACTGAAGGGTTACAAATTCCTCAAAACACTAACCCCTTTGGTGATTTCACTACCTTCATACAGTATTACTGTTTTAACTCTGGCCAGACATACAAAATGTCTGCTGAGAAGGGTCGTGCGAATTACACCTACGAGATCGATTACGATAATGATACGAATAACTTTATTATTAGAAAGCTTAATCCTGCAGGTACAATGCCTGATGGATACAGAAACTATAATCGATCTAATCCCTGTGGTGCAACTCTCTTGACTATCGAAGAGGGTGATCTATATGGTCCACCCAAGATGGCTGCCCACTTCAATCAAGGTTTTACTAGTGTGGTAGATTTTTACCCTACCTATCCTGCAGCCAGTATTTCCTTTGAGTCACCTCTTAGTGACGGTGTTAGTAAGTATCTGATTCAGATGACCTTCTATTTCTCCCTTATCCTTCAGATTAACTCTATCAAATACAGCACACCAATTAAATCTAATACGCTTCAGCGTTATGACCCTGGCATGATTCAATATTCCGCCCCATCTAACCCTGGCATGATTCAACATTCCGCCCCATCTAACCCCGGTATCATTCAATATCATACCCCATCTAACCCCGGCACAACTCAATATCACACCCCATCTGACCCTAGTACCAGTCTCTACTCTCAGCTCTACTACAGTCCGGTCCAGCCTAATATCCCCAACACCTTTGGTAACTAGGCTTAACTTTTATAGCTCCTCTTGTTGATCACTAAGTAACTTAGTAAACAACCCTCTCTTATGACCCCTCTCTCTCTTGTGGTTCTAACTTGTAACCCATCTAGATTAGATCTCTTATGGTTCTAACTTGTAACCCATCTAGATTAGATCTCTTGTGATTCTAACTTGTAACTCATCTAGATTAGATCTCTTATGGTTCTAACTTGTAACCCATCTAGATTAGGTCTCTTGTGGTTCTAACTTGTAACCCATCTAGATTAGATCTCTTGTGGTTCTAACTTGTAACCCATCTAGATTAGGTCTCTTGTGGTTCTAACTTGTAACCCATCTAGATTAGATCTCTTGTGGTTCTAACTTGTAACTACAACATATGTTATCGAACTGACCTTTGTTCCTAGTGTTAACAACAACTATGGTACTAGGATCTTAGTTATGATGTTGTCTCAACTCAACTCAATCTATTAGTCAGTCAGAGAGAAACGTCTATTTCCATACTTTGTAGCTAATATGAGATGATGATGCATTATAACTTCTTTACTCGACATGTAGACTACATAAATTTTGTTAAAGAATAATAACCCGTCGACTACTGTTAAGTAGTGGTAACGTCTACAACTACTTAATAATTGTAAACAGAAACAGAGCTCTCTGCTGAGAGTACTAGTGCAGAACTAGTAAGTCTAGTCCTTGTCTGTATTTACTTTTTTCATAATAAATATGGTAGCATTTAACATCATTACATATAGTATCCACTATTTAGTAGTAAGCGAACTCGTTACATATAGTATCCACTATTTAGTAGTAAGCGAGCTCGTTACAACTATTACAGAGGTGTTACCTCATGACAACTACTACAGAGGTGTTACCTCATGACAACTATTACAGAGATGTTACCTCATGACAACTATTACAGAGGTGTTACCTCATGACAACTATTACAGAGATGTTACCTCATGACAACTATTACAGAGGTGTTACCTCATGACAACTATTACAGAGATGTTACTTAATAACATCTAGCATATCACTGATTAACAATCTAACTACTGACATACAAGCTGTCAAGCAGTAGTCTTATTGTAAAATTGAGTAAACATTTATAAGAAAAATTATGGATTCGGTGTCAGTCAAGCCAACTAAAATCTTTGGTGAGATTAAGTTCGCTGAGGTGTTAGGTGATACTTCTAACATCAAGAAGGTCTATTGGGGCACCGCACCTACAGGCCAAATCCATGTGGGCTACTTGGTGCCCCTGTTACTGATCTGTCAGCTATTAGATGCAGACTTGGAGGTGACCATCCTGCTGGCTGACCTGCATGCTATGCTGGACAACATGAAGTCTACTCCAGCTCTAATTGAGGCCCGTTGTCGTTATTATGAACAGACTCTAATTGCACTGTTGCAGCTGCTCAAGGCTGACACTACTAAGCTCAGCTTCGTGCGTGGCTCTAGCTTCCAGCTGACAGCTCCTTACACCTTCGACGTTTACCGGCTGCAGAGCTTGACAACTGAAGCATCAGCTCGTCACGCTGGTGCTGAAGTGGTCAAGCAGACCAAGGATGCCAAGTTGTCCTGTCTGACCTATCCCCTGTTGCAAATACTGGATGAGGTCTACCTCAAGGTTGACGCTGAGCTGGGTGGTATCGATCAGCGCAAGATCTTCGCATTTGCTCATGACAAGTTGCCACTGTTGGGTTACAAGCCTATTACACACCTGATGAATGCTATGTTGCCTCAACTATCTGGTAAGGATGGTAAGATGTCTGCCTCTGACAATGGTAGCAACAAGATTACTTTCACCGACACTACTGACCAGCTGGAGACTAAGATTCGTAAGGCCCTCTGCGCTGATAAGGATGTCAGCAACAATCCCGTCTTTGCCTACTATCAACACATCGTGGCACCGCTCAATGAGCGGCTGCAGTTGATCCCCGATCTGCCTGACTATCAGACTACTAAAGACGACTTCGCTAAAGGTGTAATTAATGCCCAGCAGCTTAAGGGTACTGTGCGGCTGGTGATGGAGGGTCTTCTGGTATTGACTCGTCAAACTTTCAACAAGTCTGAATTTCACAAGCTGGTAGCTGAAGCCTACCCTACTGAGCAACAGTAGATTGATTACTCTAACATATTGCTACTTCAAGTAGCAACACTACTAATCACCACACTGCTACTTCAAGTAGCAACACTACTAATCACCACACTGCTACTTCAAGTAGCAACACTACTAATCACCACACTACTAATCACCACACTACTAATCACCACACTACTAATCACCACACTACTAATCACCACACTACTAATCACCACACTGCTACTTATTTTACGTATGTGGATGTGTTAACAGGTTGTTAAAGTAGTATCTATCAAGATAGTATACTCCACCCCTTCAGCCTTGATATATTTATACTAATATGAACATTACACCAATATAAGTATATCAAGGCTTAATAAATGCTGGCTGGTAACAAGGAATCTAAGCTTGAACAAGAAACTGTCTCATATCAATGTCACATTGTTGACAGTGACAAGGTGAACGTATCGTCACAGCAGTGTGTCCCCGCTACGACCTTACAACAGCTTACTACTAAGCAGGATGTGGGTGCAGTTAATGATCCAAACTTATGGACTGATGATGAGATCAAAACTGTCTTCGAGGATAGTGTGCCCGAGTTTTGGTCACTGGAAGAGTTACAATCGTTGGTTAAGGAAGGTGCATTCAAGAAGTGGGATGTTGGCGATAATGGTAATGTTATTACATGGTAGCTATTGACTTCACAACTTAAAGTATCTACTGGTTACTATCTAAGATAGCAAACTCCAACCTACAACGGTGATAGTTTTTCTACTATAAAGCTAACTAGATTCTACAAGATTATCTTGTAAATATTAACGGGTAACTGCTTATAAGTTAGGATAATTCAAGATCTACTAGATGCTCTTAGAGTAAACAGAGCTTGTGACCCCTCCCTCTCCGATACAATGGAAGCTTAGCTCATAAGTTATTGATAGTTACAGCAATAGTAACTTATAAACTGATTCTCTATTGTAATAATCCGAGAAATGACAACAGTGGAAGTTGTATTCGTAGATGATAGAGCGCGGACAGAAGCTGCAACAGTGGAGATTAGTCCCCAGTCTGGCTACTGTTATGATGTCTATGTTAACAGCGTAGTTGTTAATGCTAACAAACAAGCTGTTGAAATAGCCATCCCCAATAAGTATGGTGATGAGTCTGTTAAACACTACGTCGGCTTCCTGACTGGTCAGCAGACATTTGAGACAAGGCTTGGTATTGACGATGTTAACTTGGCGTTAATGTTGTGTGATGATAGGTATCTACAGTATATCTTCGGCTGTGTTTACTCACGACTACAAAACCGTATCTCTGCTGGGCTACAGCAGCAACAGTCACCGCGTCGATCTAAAAGGCTTAAGAGACAAACTGTCAACCGATTAAAAGAAGATGAATGCTGTTCTATCTCAACTCAGATACAGAGTTTGGTCCCGACCCCACAGTTGGACAAACTACGCTTAATCTCTAAGATAAACAGGACCTGGTCACCAGCCGCACTTGAGATGTTGTGGCTTGACTGTCCCTATCAGCTATTACCTGATGAACATGTTAGTAACCCTGAGTTCATGGTCAACTGGTTAAAGTGTAAAAGCAATAGGAAAGTTGAGACTGCTAACTATATCTACTACTGTAAGGAGAGTGTTATTAATACCTTACAGGATAAACAGCTATCTGTTTACACACGACGTAAACCTAACTTAGACATTGTCGGAGCCACAATGACAGTAAAGATTTCGAAGAGTGGCTTCATCTCCGAGATTATATTCTGTCTCGATACCCATCGAACTACTTCTGTTGGTTGGTCTCAGGATGATGACAGTTTGTCTTCCTGTAATGTGTGGACACAGTGGCAGTCCAAGCTTGACAGTGCACGCTCTCCTATTAAGATGAATAACAGCGGATTTGTATTTAGTAGACGTTACTCTGAAATCGGAACCCCTTATGTTTTATCCACATCGTAATCCACAACAGTATTGGACTCCAGCAGCCACCTTGACTTCGACTCTAAGTCGAAGTTGTCAGATTCTTTAGTGAAGCCATATACTTCTAATCATCTCACCTTATCAAAGGTTGTCCTACTGTTAACAGTTAATACAAGTGGAATGGTACAATTGAGTACATTGGTAACTATCATGATGATATCAGAGTAGAGTAGGTAGTGACAGTAGTTATGATAGTTAGTGACATATTGTTTCAATCATCTCTATCGTAGAGAAGGTTAAAACTTGTATGATACACAGCTGTCGAACAGCTGTATTGTTTAAATATAGAGTTGTTGTAACTTAAAAGTTTATGATGTCTAACCATTAGACATCTCTAATCCTTCATCACATAGTTTATTCTAATATCTAGAAATAAACTAGATATAACAGTAATAATGTCACCACATCAGAGCTTAAAAATGTATAACATTCCAATATATAAACTAGTTAGTCCTTCAGCATTAGACCTCAAAGAAGCTTTAACTCTAAAGTGTTGCTATCAGGCTAAATTTATAACGATGTAGCAGTATAGTCAAAGTTTATCTAATGATACCTTACTTAACACTACTAGAGTATGATAGAATTAAGACCCATTACAACTTAAAGTTGTAATAACTATTACTTGTCTGACAACAGCTGTTGTTGTTACAGCACCACAAAAGTGGCCTTATACTATTTTAGTATAAGGCGGAGGTTTAGAGTCTGTGCCAGCTTGCAGGTCATATCTCTTCTTGAGATGAGATTCGATCTTGATCTTAGCCTTGTCTTCTTTCATTGTGCGAATCTTACCAGTGTACCAAGTATATAGAGATATTTCGCCAGTTTCAGCGTTATAAACTCTGCTACGGTCATTGTAGATATAAACCGACTGAAGTTCACCGTTGAAGCTGATACCGAAAATGTTCATTCGACTTACGCGTCGAACATCTAGCCTCTCAACAACAGGGCCCGCAGTACCATCACAAAAGCGCACCTTTACTATACCTGATGATGTTTTGATGGTCATTAGGTCACCTACAACTTTTACAGCTGCCTTGTCTTTGATGTTAAGACAACAAGTTTTGATATCATCATCATCAACCTCGAAATCAAGGACATTTGATGTGAACCTCAAAACCTTACCATCGAAGGTTATCTTCTCTTCAGCCGAAAATTTCCTGGGTAGCTCGATTATCTCACCGAACTCTGACGCCATATTCAACTGCTATAGCCTTTTCATTCGGGAAAAACCAAGATGTCATTTTTGCAGCATCGTTTTGTGGTATCATTTCGTAACATCAGATGCGGAGATTTAATAACTTATACACGAGATCACAAAATAGTTTTGTGATATGGTATCGATGTCTCAGCAACAGTATACTATATAGACGGTTCCAATCTATTCAATTACAGATTTTAAAGTCACCATGGACTACTAATACTTACTAGATGTAGAATGACTGTCCCATACAGTAACATTGTATCTATTACAGCTTGGAGCTATAATTGCTTTGTAGCGTTACTACTCCCAGAGTAGCACTTTGGTCTCGATTGAGACTAAACATACATATCCTCTAGGTACTAAAGGAAATTTAGTGTCTAAGCGGGCACGTTTCTGTCACTGGAATTGCTACTTCAATTGTCTATTGGATACGAGTGCTGAGTTCATGAGCTATAAGATGGCTAACGATTATGTAGGTCATAATTTCAGTCACGGTCAATAATAGACACAGTATCACTGTACTGTACTTGTCCATTTTAGTTTCTAACAGTATTTTAGGATTAGGAACCCTTAGTAGGGTTAAAAATTATTCCCAAATATCATAATAACCAAAGTCCACCCAATCTCAACAGCTGACACATCGATGACATTAATAGTCTAGTATAAACTCATACTCTTTACTAGAGGGAGACTGGTTAGATCACACTATCAAGTGCAAGAACAAATGTGATCACAATGATCACAGTAGTCACTGTGATCGCAGTCGGAGGTATTAATAACCTTAGTGATGACTTTCACCTCGGTTTGTAACACAACCAGCCATCTCAAAGACCTCATAATGGACTTGGGGTAGTTCGCTGGCAGAGCCAGCTCAAATTACCGTAAGTTTAATGAGGAAAGTTTTGTCTGATGTAAAGTCTGTCCTTCTCGAAGTCTGGTGACTCCGAATCCAGAGCTACAACGTTGGGTGTAGTCCTTTCACCAGGAGCAGTAGAGAGCAAGCTGTGAGTGTTAGCCTTAATAACATTATATTCGTTAATCCTGTGATCAAGGGATGACTCACCTCGCTCTCTAATGCTACCACTGAACGGTATCACGCGATGAGTTGGAAAGTTCTGTTGGAGCCACAATTTATCCTCTCCAAAATATTGTGATGTCTCATCGCACACCCATGTGTTAGGCGTGATCCCTTCAGTCGGAGGGTTAGAGAGCAGACTGCGAGTGTGAGCCTTGATGTGTTCAAAGTCTGTCTTCCTCTGTTCAAGTGATAACATCTTTCTGTTGACAGTACTGTTAGTTGTGATTTTTAATTACTAGTCTGTACTGGTTATTACGAACCACTACTTATCACTTAATTGGACGAGCGGATAGCGACATACTGATCTGAATATTGTTTGTACTGAAGTGATTTGACTTCGAACATCTCACGTCTGAGCTGCGAAATCTTGGATTTTGCAAAATTTTCTAGGGTTGCACAACATGAATACCATATCTCGAATTATGCTTGAGGACAGTATAGTCATAACTATTACAAGTGTATCCTGTAGTAATAGGAGTTAGGAGTAATTGTGTCTTCAGGGCACAGTTAACATATGTGTACTGGTAACTTTCCAATACCTGACAATTGTATCTTGAAGACACAGTATAGGTATGCATTTTAATGTCGAACAGACTAGGCATGATAAACTTGGCTGCTATACGATGTAGGCGGACATGCCTCAACATCATAACACCGCGGTGGTGGCTCTCATGGTCCCCGTCCCTCCTTACCCCTCGGCCGAGCTCAAGATCATGGTGTTGCTAGTTACAAGTTACAGCGTAACAGTTGATGTTGACGGATGTAGGCAGCAACTTCAGCTGTAGTATCGACAATAGTACCACTTCTGGCAAAGACGTCTCTCACCCGTGATGATGAGATGCCGTCGTCGTCGTCACGAGGGTGAACTATCATATCAATAATAGCTGTTTCATCACCAACAAACAGCTGTTTTGATGATACTGGCCAACGATCAAAACTCTGATAGACATCGTAACCACACAGGTAGCCGATCTTTTGACTGTTGCTACTAGGTCTTATGTTACAACTAAGATATTGTGTCATAAGCTCATAACCACCGTCAGTACTAAGCTGTTGATCTATGAGCCAACTACACACCTCTATGTTGAAGTTGGGATGGTCTCTCTTAATATCATCAGCTGTTAGCTGGCACATCTTGAGGCGATGACTAGTGTTACAGTCGCTATTGTAACCAGTGATTAATGATGATTTAGGATAACGATCACTAACAGGTACTAGTAGTAGTTTTACTGTTGCTGCTGCTGCTGTTGTCGGTGGTGGTAGTAGCAAAGTTAACAAGGTTAGTGTATCAACAATAACTGCTCTGTGTCCAATCGTGATTGGTGAAAAACTGCCGATATAGACAATAGTTACTGTATCAACATTTTCCATATTAACTTTCAGCTCATGTTGTGACAACGAAGACAAGAACAGATCATGGTAAACAACCATTAATGCTTTGTTATATTATTACTGTTACTACTACTACTACTGTAATGTTACTATTACTGTTTGACAAGTACAGATTGTAATTCTCACTCTTGTTACTACTATCCACGAGGGTACACTTTTAGCGCTACCATAACCATAGTCGTAATAATACTTAGTTAGAGGGATTAACTACAATCTTGGATTGTAACCTGGTTGGTATAACGACAGTGTAGAAGTTAGACAAATCGCAACCTTGCAACTTTGCCACCACGACCATCCGACACAAACATCACCTCTCGTTTACAGTCAGGACAGACGAACTCTGCTTCTGCTGCTGACTTGCGGTTGCATGTGTAGCGTGTGGCCCCACCACCAGTGAAGGACATACTGCAGCACAGTGAGACCTGGGCTATCTGGCAGTACTTGCAGACGTGGGGCAGATCGTTCTTCTCGTAGGGAGACAAGATTTTTCTATTGTCTAGGTTATACATACTGTTTAATTGTTGTCATGCTGTAGTCAGTATTTGTTACACTATCTGCTACTCACACACTGTTAACTATATTCAACACAGTAGTGGTAGTTGAGAGTGGTAGTTGAGAGTGGTAGTTGAGAGTGGTAGTTGAGAGTGGTAGTTGAGAGTGGTAGTTGAGAGTGGTAGTTGAGAGTGGTAGTTGAGAGTGGTAGTTGAGAGTGG
>Ga0302309_10003101_pt1 | contig 13188 bp, 10 predicted proteins | sample III_Palsa_N1_1_FD_200453 | JGI IMG/M metagenome (GOLD analysis project Ga0302309, IMG submission 200453) | Peat permafrost microbial communities from Stordalen Mire near Abisko, Sweden - III_Palsa_N1_1 | ecosystem: Environmental > Terrestrial > Soil > Palsa > Peat permafrost | place: Sweden... | reverse complement strand
TTACGTTTGCCATGATTTGGGTATCAGCATACCCAACCAGGTAAAGGTAATCAGCTTTTCGAGCCTCGAAATTGCGCCTTTGCTAAACCCGGCCCTCACCACCATTACCCAGCCTGCCTATGATATGGGTGTTGAAGCCGCCCATCTTTTATTTAAAATGCTGGCAGATAAAGATGAGCAGGTAAATGACAAGGTAGTGCTGGCATCAAAAATTATTATCCGTAATTCATCGCGCTAAGCTGCATTAATCAATTTCCAGCCTTAGAAGCTGTCTAAAAATGATGTCATTTCGAACCTGCAAGAGGTGGGAAAGAGCGCAGCGCAGGTGAGAAAACTTTTCAAATATGCAATTCGGGAATGCGTGGCAGTGATGCAACCTCGAAAAGTTTTCTCCTCACTCCAATGCGCAGTCCAACCCATGTTCGTCGAAATGACATTATTTTTTTATAAAATTCAGACAGCATCTTAAAATTCAAGGCAATTTTCAACTGATTTATTTTTTTTAATTATAATGGTATAAGTATTTATATTAGCACCCACTAATTATAAACGCTGCCCAATTACCGGATTAAACAAGAAAGAGCGGGAACGATCACGATAAAAGTTTAAAAAAAATAGGGCTTACGTAAAGAAATTGATAATAAAACAACAACATTGATATATTTGTAGCAAGGAAAAATGGGTTTTAATTTATGAGAAATTATATTAAAGCGGACGAATGGAATATTATTGAGGAGGGTTTTGATCCGCACCTGAATAAAATATCCGAAAGTATTTTCAGCATTGGCAATGGTCATATGGGCCATCGTGCCAATTTTGAAGAGGCTTATTCGGGCGAAACCTTGCAGGGCAGTTATATAGGCGGCATATATTATCCCGATAAAACCCGCGTTGGCTGGTGGAAAAACGGCTATCCCGAATATTTTGCTAAAGTATTAAACGCGGCCAACTGGCTGGGCATTCATGTAGTTATTGGCGATGAAAAGCTCGACCTTAACCAATGTAAAGTAAGTGATTTTAAGCGCGTGCTGAATATGCGCGAGGGCTATCTGCTACGCTCTTTTACTGCCGAACTTAAAAGCGGCAAGCAATTAAAAGTTAATGCCAAACGCTTTTGCAGTATTGTTGATATTGAAGCAGCCGCCATACAATATGAAATTACCCCGCTTAATTTTAGCGGCGACCTCAGCATAACCGCCTTTATCGATGGCGATGTGGTGAACAAAGATTCCAACTACGACGAAAAATTTTGGGACCATGTGTATAACGAGGCGCAGGGTAATGATGCTTATATCACCCTTCGTACCAAAAAAACCCTTTTTGAAGTTTGTACCGGCAGCCGCATAGCGGTTACCACAGCGGGTAACGCCGTTGATATTGAAGTAAAGCCTTTACTTAAAGAAAAATATGCCGCTTCGGTATTTAACCTAACAGTTAAGCAAGGGCAGGCAACAACTATTTACAAATACGCTGCAAACGTAACCTCGCGCGATTATGCTTCGGCCGATTTACTGGGCACCTGCAAAAAAGTTGTTGATACCATTGCCACAAAAGGCTTCGAAAAACTATTGGCCGAACAGGCAGCCGCCTGGAAAGCAAAATGGGACGAAAGCGATATTTTGATTGAGGGCGATGTTGCCGCGCAGCAGGGCATCAGGTTTAATATATTCCAGCTTTGCCAAACTTATACCGGCAAAGATGACAGGCTGAACATTGGCCCAAAAGGCTTTACCGGCGAAAAATACGGCGGCTCAACCTATTGGGATACCGAGGCTTATTGCGTGCCGTTTTACCTGGCCACCGCTGCCGAGCAGGTTACCAAAAATTTGCTCATCTATCGCTATAAACAACTGGATAAAGCTATTGAAAACGCCGCCAAACTCGGTTTTAACAATGGTGCCGCGTTATATCCCATGGTTACCATGACTGGTGAGGAATGCCATAACGAATGGGAAATAACTTTTGAAGAAATACACCGCAACGGCGCTATCGCTTATGCCATATTTAATTACATACGCTACACCGGCGATAAAGATTACCTGAACGATTACGGGCTGGAAGTATTAATAGCCATAGCCCGTTTCTGGAGCCAGCGCGTAAACTGGAGCGATGCTAAAAAGCAATTTGTAATGCTGGGCATAACCGGCCCTAACGAATACGAAAATAACGTTAACAATAACTGGTATACCAATATACTGGCCTGCTGGTGCATGGAATATGCTATTGAAGCTATTGATTATGTAAAAAGCGGTCAGCCGGCAAAATACGAGTCGTTGATAGCTAAAATAAGCTTTAATGAAATTGAGGAAACATCGTTCTGGAACCATATTACCGAGAACATGTATTTCCCGCAGGATGAAACGCTTGGCGTATTTTTACAGCAGGACGGTTTCTTAGATAAAGAAATAACCCATGTAAATACCTTAAAACCAACCGACAGGCCACTAAACCAAAACTGGAGTTGGGACAGGATATTACGCTCCTGCTATATCAAGCAGGCAGATGTATTGCAGGGCGTTTACTTTTTTTGGGATAAGTATGATATGGATACCATCCGTAAAAATTATAACTTTTATGAACCTTTAACCGTGCATGAAAGCTCTTTATCACCTTGTTTGCATGCTATTATCGCTTCGCGGATAGGGTTGGAGGATGACGCCTATAATTTTTACCTGCGTACCTCAAGGCTTGATTTGGACGATTATAATAACGATACCGAAGATGGCCTGCACATTACCTCAATGGCTGGTACCTGGATGAGCGTGGTTGAAGGTTTCGCAGGCATGTATGTAAAAGATAACCGCCTAAAGTTCGATCCTTTTTTACCGGGGCAATGGAAGGCATATTCTTTTAACATCACTTTCCGCAACACTTTAATAAACGTTAAGGTTGATACCGAAGGTATCTACATCAGCAACCAATCATCCAACGAAATAACCATTGATATTTTTAACGAACCACACAATCTGAAAGCTAATTCGCATGCTTTTGTGGTGCATAAAGTAAAGGTTTAAGCTTATAACTTACCTTTTAAAAACTAAATGTCATTCTGAGCGCAGCGAAGAATCTGTAAAGTGGTGCACCAAGCGACAGATTCTTCGCTGCGCTTAGAATGACAATGAGGAGGTTAACTTACGAAGTTTTTATTCCTCTTTCACATCAAATCCCGCCAGTAAATTAACATCGGGGTCTATTTTAACAGTTGCAGGTTTTGCGGTAGCCGGAATACTCACATTTGTTTCCCTATCCTTAATATCTACACTGTAAAGCTTCCCATCTACCGCATACTGCAAAGGAAACACAAACAAAGTATTTTGCTTTTGGGTGATGTTTATGTCGACAGATTTTTTATCTGCATCATATTTCCAAACAATGCTCAAATGCGGGTTACCCGCCGTGTACAGCCATTGCTTAAAAAATTGGCTTAAATCCTGCCCGCTGGTTTTTTCCATAACGTGTTCAAAATCGGCGGTGTTATCGTTCTTGTCTTCGTATTTAGCATAATAGGCCCTTATGCCGCGCCAAAAAACACTATCGCCCAGCTTGCGGCGAAGCATGTGCAGCGCCCAGGCACCTTTTTCGTAACTGTTATGGTTTAATAGCTGTTTAAAATTATTGGTTACCGCGCTATCAACAACAGGGGTAAAACGGTGCCGCTCCAAATTAAGTACCAGCTTGCGTTCAGCTACCATGCGTTTTTTTAAGGTATCGGGGCCATATTTATGTTCGAGGTAGCAATTGGTAATATAGGTGGCGAAGCCTTCGCTCAGCCAAAGGTTTTTCCAGCTTTTTTCGGTTATGGCATCGCCAAACCACTGGTGGGCAATTTCGTGTGCCAGCAATTCTTCGTCCCACTTAACCCCTATCGAATCCTGGGTATAAAATATGGCCCCGGCATTTTCCATGCCGCCGTATATGGTTTTTGATTGCACGTTAGCCAGTTTTTCATAGGCATAGGGGCCAAATTTATCAATGTAATACTTTAGTATTTCGGGCGCATAAGAGTAACTTTTAAACCCGGCCTCCTTATTCTCCGGGAAAACATAGCTGTAAACCGGGATGCCATATACCGTACCCGACTGCTGTATGGCGAAATCGGCAACGCCTATTACCATTACTTTGGTGGGGATGGGTACCTTTTCGCGGTAATGGGTAAGCTTTTGATGATCGGGCAGTTCGGTTTCCTCTATCTTTAATCCATTAGCCACCACCTGGTAATGATCGGGGGCGGTAACAAAAAAATCAACCGTGGCCTTGTCCGACGGATAATCGGCACAAGGCAGCCAGTTATGTGCGCGATTGGGCCAGTTATCGCCAAAAAATGTGCGATGCCCAAATTTACTGGTAGATATAATTAAGCCATCGGCAGGTACGCCGCTATAGTTAATGGTAAAAGTATGTACGCTATTGTTTTTTGCTTCGGTATAAATATTTATCACATCATCATCCTGCTCAAAGCGCAAGTTTTTGCCGTTTTCGCTTATTGCCGATACCAGCATACCCGTTCCATCACTGTTCTTCTTAACCAGGTTTAATGGAAACTTCACTACATCATTTAAAAATTTAATAGTAACCGCGGCTTTGCCCTGGATGGTATCGTTTTGGTCGTTTAACCTTAGCGCGAAGGTGTAGTGCTGTACGTTGATATCGGGGAAAATTACCTGCGCGTTTACAGGCAAATAGTACAGGACGAAAAAAACAGAAAGAAAGCAAATGAGGCTTTTGCGCATATTACAGGTCAGTATAGAAGCAAACGTATAAAATCTTTTTAAATTTCGATAGTCTTAAATTGGTTAGTAAAAATCAGGTAAGAGATAAGTGGGTTTAGCTATTTCCAAAACACAAAATTATTATTTCCATCATCTTTGTAATCGAGTTTAAGTTTATCTAACACTTGTGTTTGAAATTGCTTTTTTTGAGCTAAATTTTCAGTTCTTCCAATATCATCATTTATGGTTCTCCAGTGCCCTAATGCCAATCCAGAGTTGACACTTATCAATCTTAGTGTTGAATTATTTTTATCGTTATAGTCACTCTCAACTATAAAAAAAACAATTTCATTTTGTTGAGGATAGTAAATCCAAAAATTGTAAAATATATTATTCTCATCTAAACTATCAACTAAGCCAATTTCCTTAGGCGCATTGAAACTTGGGTTGTTTTTCTTAAAGGTTTTTATTGCATTGATAAGGGTATCGTTATTTGTGTGAAATTTATAGTTTTCTGAATATGGGTAACTTCCCGAGCTAAGAAATCCGCCATAGATCATTACTGCAAAAAATGCAATAACTGCTACCAAAATAATCAGCACTTTATAACGTTTTTTCATAATATAAAGATGCTCAATTACTTTTAATAATTACAAAGCCCTTAACTGTTAAGGTTAAAGGCTTTAAGTTCTTCAAAAACTCCTCCGCCCTACGGCGGAGGCCAGGGGGGTTACATCTTCGGCATTCTTCTCATCATGCTGGCCATGGCGGCGGGGTTGCTCATTTGCTTCATCACCTTACGCATATCGTCAAACTGCTTTATCAAGCGGTTTACTTCGGTTAAATCGGTGCCCGAGCCCTTGGCTATACGTGTACGCCTGCTTTGATTAATGCTATCAGGGTTTTCCTTCTCAAACGGCGTCATGGACTGTATAATGGCCTCAATGGCTTTAAAGGCATCGTCCCCTACTTCTACATCCTTCATCATTTTGCCAACGCCGGGTATCATGCCCATCAAATCCTTCATGTTTCCCATTTTTTTGATCTGCTGTATCTGGCTAAAAAAGTCGTTAAAATCGAACTTGTTTTTGCGGATCTTCTTTTGCAGCTCGGCAGCTTCCTTCTCGTCAAATTGCTGTTGGGCGCGTTCAACCAACGATATTACGTCGCCCATGCCCAAAATACGCGAAGCCATACGATCAGGGTGGAAAACATCCAGTGCTTCCATTTTCTCACCCGTACCAATAAACTTAATAGGCTTGTTTACTACAGATTTGATAGATAAAGCGGCACCACCACGGGTATCGCCATCCAACTTGGTTAATACAACGCCGGTAAAATCCAGGCGGTCGTTAAATACCTTGGCGGTATTTACGGCGTCCTGACCGGTCATGGCATCAACCACAAATAAAATTTCGTGCGGTTTAACGGCATCCTTTACCTGCTCAATTTCGCGCATCATGGCCTCATCAATCGATAAGCGGCCCGCGGTATCAATAATTACCACGTTATGCCCGTTTTGCTTTGCCAGGGCAATACCTTCTTTTGCTATCGCGATAGGGTCTTTCGATTCGCGGTTGGCGTAAACGGGTATACCTATCTGCGCACCTAAAACCTCTAACTGGTCAATAGCTGCGGGGCGATAGATATCATCGGCAACCAGTAATGGCTTTTTATTTTTCTGTGTTTTTAAAAAGTTGGCCAGCTTGCCGGTAAAGGTGGTTTTACCCGCACCGTTTAAGCCCGCAATTAATATGATGGTTGGCGTTGCCGGAAAGTTTAGTTCGGCTGCTGTGCCGCCCATTAAGGCTGCCAGCTCGTCGTTCATTATTTTAGTAAGCAACTGCCCCGGCGAAACGGCAGTTAATACGTTTTGGCCTATGGCTTTTTGTCTTACTTCGTCGGTAAAAGTTTTTGCGGTTTTATAGTTAACGTCGGCATCCAGGAGGGCTTTGCGTATCTCCTTCATGGTTTCGGCCACGTTTATTTCTGTAATGGTTCCCTGCCCTTTCAGGACCTTGAACGCCCTGTCGAGTTTATCCGAAAGATTTTCAAACATTAGTATTCTCTATTTTAAAACGAAATGCAAAGTTATGATTTTGGAGCGAACGCCCCAACCTTATAAAAGGTAGTTTTTATATTGATTACGGGAATTTATAAACTACCCCTAAACCCAAACCTTCGGTGCCTTGTGCCTGCGGCGCGGTGTTTTTATCATACAAAAAGGTTCCATTCATGGTAACCGCTATCAGGGTGTTCACCTTTGCGGTTAATATGGCATCAATGCGGTGGCTCACATAGGCAAGCGATTGCTGGTATGGCACAAATAAGGTATAACGCACATTAATGTGCAGGTTTTTCATCAGGTCTTTATCTACCGTGGCAACTACCTGGAAAGCCAGTTGGTTAACAAAGGTATGCCCTTTGGATACGCCATAAGCCAGTGGCTGGCCCTGGAAAACTGCGGTATCCGTCACAAATGTTTGCCTTGCGGTACCTGTACCTAAACGCAGGTCAAAGTATTTTGATGGGGTATATTCAAACCCCAGGGATTCTGTTAAATAACCCGGCGCCATAAAATTAGATATTAATATAGGCGGCAGCGGGTCCTGGTAGGTATAGCCTCTATCAAACTGCGATGTAAAGTTTAACGAGCCGAAGAAGAACCAGTTTTTTGATAACTTGGTAGCAATTTTATTATCAAAATAAATAAAGTCGTTAGTTTTTCTGAAACCCTGGCCCTCGTTTTTTGAAGTACCGTAAATAAGGTTTAACTCGTTGGTATAATCCAGCGGCGATTTGTTGTACTCTGATTTAAAATCGAAGTTAGTTCCTAAGGCTATAGTGTTTACACCACCGCCGCTCCAGTTATGAGTAAAGCCTGCCTGGTTAAAATTAAGGTTAAAAAGTATGGCTTTGTGCCAGTAGCTAAAGGTGTAATCGGGCAGGGTTACGGGTACCAGTTCGGGCGTAACCAATATGGGGCGTACGCGTACAGGCAGCTCATTTTTATGCGCATCCTGGCGGTATTTGCTTAACTGGGTGGTGTCAATCCTTATCGTATCCTTTTTTAAAGAATCTGCAGCCGCTGCCATTACCTTTATAGTAAAGGCAGTCATCATCATAAAAAGTAACCAAATCCCTTTTTTAAACATCACCGCAAAATAAATGTTAAAATCTGCTTTTTACTAATTAATTATCAAATATATACCTATTTATATACCTATTTGCCCGTTGGCGTTACCAACGGATCTAACGCATAGGCCTTTGGCCGGCGCAAATACCGCCTGTAATTAGCCCTTATGGATGTTATAAAATCATAATCGGTAGCAACTATTACAAAATAATAGCCGGGACGGTATTTTTGCATAAAATCCTTTAATTCGGCACCCTTAAGCCCGGTAATGCGGTTTACCAGCGCGGAGTTAAAGCGGTAATCAATCACATCCTGGTAGTAATTGGCTTGTATTATGCTGCGCAGGTGCGAGGCGTTGCGGCCACTGCGGCTAAGCGCATCATATATGGCATCAATTCCTAAACCTGCACCGGCGCCAGGCGAACTGGATAGCCAATTGTGGTCATTAAGCGTACCATAAATTTTGGTGTAATCGTTTTTTGTGGCTGCCAGCCGTTGCTCGGGTGTTGCGAGGCTGTCGCTAATGGTTACTTCCATCAATTGTATAGCGCCGCGGTTTAAATAAACAGCAAGCGAAGTATAATTCTGAACCTTAATGGTATCGGGCTTGTAATCCTGCTTGGTAAATACCAATTTATCGCCTATGTGCGCGTTTATGGTAAATACCCCTTTAAGGCTGTTATAAACCGATTGGCGGGTTGTAATATTGGTGATATACACTACTGCTATACGGCTTTTGGTATCTTTATCAAAAACAATCCCGTCAACAGTTTTATCCTGGGCGGCAACTTTAAACCCTATCCCTAAAAACAAAATAAATAATCCAAATTTCATAGCAACGTTAAAATTAAACGTTAGCCTAAGCTCCGACATACAATTTAACTTTAATTAACACGCTATTTTACTACCACCAGCTTTTGCCCTATTTTAATATTATTATCAGCCATGTTGTTTAAGGCCTTTAAGTCATCAACAGTAATTCCAAAACGCTTGGATATGTTATATAGTGTATCACCCTGCTGCACAGTGTAAATTTTATCGGGCGGCGTGGTTTGGATAATTGAATCTTTTGCGGCTTTGCCTATGTTACTATCTATCTGCGTAAACACACGGTCTTCGCGTTTTATTTTCGAAATATCGCCTTCGGGCCTGTCATATTGGTCCAGGTTATATTTTTGGATGATGCCGATTAATATCTGTGGATATTTTGGATTTGTTGCATAACCTGCCGCTTTTAAACCATATGCCCAGCCCTGGTAATCGTTTTTATCCAGTTCGAATAAATGGGCGTAGTTTTTACGCTTTAAAAAGTTAGAGTGGTCGCGAAACGAATCTTCGGGTTTATCATACACCCGGAAGCAATCATTTTTATTATCGTCATCCTTATAATAGCTTTTGCCTTTCCAGTCAAATGTGCATTTAATACCAAAGTGGTTATTGGCAACCCGTGCCAGCTCGCTATTACCGCTGCCCGATTCATACAAGCCCTGTGCAAGCGTAATGCTGGCGGGTATGCCGTATAAATTCATTTCCTGTATGGCAATGGTTTTAAAGCGATCGATATATTGTAACGAGGTATAAGGCGTATAGGCTGCTATGCCGTCGCGGTTATATTCTTGTATGCTCTCATTATTTTTGCGGGCCTGCCTGTTGCTAATGGTATTTTTATGTACCGAGCAGGCGCTGATAAGAACTGTAACGACAAATAAGTAAAGGATTTTACGCATTAAAGCTTAACCATAGGGGTTAGTACGGCTAAAATAAAACTATAAATGCAATTATTTTGAATTTTGTGCTAATTGTTGAGGCTGCTGATCGGCAGGTTTTTCGTCGAATGAGTTGAGGTTATATTTTTGGATAATACCCAGCACCTGTGCCGCCCATTTGCGGCTGCTTGCGTAGCCGCTGCGTTGTATACCGCGTGCCCAGTTAATATAATCATAATGGGTATACTCATCGCCCAGGTAACTAAACTGCTTCCTGTCGGTCATGATACGCGCAAAATCTTCAAACGAATCCATTACCGAACCGTATTGCTTGTAAGATGAGCGTACCTTCTTTTTATGTTTGTAATAAACCGATGTACCGCCACCCTTTACGCCAAACTCGTTATTCAGGTTTTGGGCTATGGCGCTGTTGCCGTTGCCCGATTCGTGCATGGCTACGCCTAAAATGATACTGGCAGGCACACCTGTTTCGTGCATAATGCGGATGGCATCATCTTTAAACTTATCAATAAAACTTTCTGAAGTGTTTTTTTGCGCGGACGCGGCAAGGGTTGAAATTAACAGTGTTGCAATCAGTAAGACTTTCTTCATAATTTATTTTTTTCTGATGATTAGCAGGCCATCACGTACGGGCAGTATCAATTTTTCAACCCTTGTGTCGGCAGCTATCTGCTCATTTAGTTTGCGGATGTTCTGCGTATCGGCATCATTTTCAGGGCCGTACACTTTCCCTTTCCACAAAACATTATCAATTATTATTAATCCTCCGGATCTGACTTTGTCAAATACTAATTCAAAGTAAGTAAAATTATTCTTTTTATCAGCATCGATAAATACAATATCGAAAATTTCTTGCTTCAAAGTTGCTATAACAGCTACGGCTTCGCCAAAATGAAGCCTTATCTTTTTTTCAACACTTGTTAGTTTAAAATGTGAATTGAGCATCTCCTCCATCTCGCGGTTAACTTCAATGGTGTGGATTATTCCATCTTCTGTTAAACCTTCGGCCAGGCAAATAGTGGCGTAACCTGTAAAAGTACCTATCTCCAAAATGCGTTTTGGCTGCATCATTTTGCTCAGCATACTTAGCACCCGCCCCTGGTAATGGCCGGATAACATGTGCGGTTTAAGCACCTTTAAATAGGTATCCCTGTTTATTTTTTGCAGGTGCTCCGGCTCGGGGTCGGCATGGGTATCAAGGTATGTTTGCAAGTCGCCTGGCAGAATTTCCATATTGCAAAGGTAGGCATTTTGATTTTAATGGCGTTTAAACTGCGCTAATCGACTGACTATTAAGCACTCCATTACTTCTCGGCATCGACAATCGCACGCTCCAAAATTTCATCGCGACCCTCTTTTATCCCGTTAATGGTGGGCTCCACAAAAATATCCGGAATAATGCCAATCACGTGATTTTTGCTGCCATCATGATTAGTTACCATCATGCCCGAAAAATACATATCATTGGCGCCGGGCAGTTTAAATATGGGGATATTACCATTAGCGCCGGCGGTTGGCTGGCCTATCAGGATTGCCAGCTTATCGTCCTTAAAAAAGCCCGAATAGCTTTCGGCCGCGCTTTGGGTGCTGGCATCTATCAAAAGATAAATTTTAGCACTTATATGGGGTAATTTTGGCTGTAAATCAAAACCCACACTATGGTAAGCAGTTATTTTATGGTCGGGGTAAATAATTTCGGGGGTGTGCATCCATTTGGTGGTATCTGGCTTTGTTAACAAGTGCTCAATAATTGAAAACATGTCCGTGTTTTCTTGAGGGTAGCCACGCATATCCAAAATAATGGCTTTGGCTTTTAGCAGTTGGGGCATTTGCCTGTCCATTTTCACGCTGATGGAATCATCCGATAAATTGTAATAAAACAGGCCATTCTTAATTTCGCCATCGGCCAAGGGATGAAGCGAGAATGAGCCTATCCGGAAAGCATCAAGTTGCGCGCTTCGTAGAATACTTACTTTGCTTTTTATGCCCTTATGTTCAACTACGAGGTTAAGCGATGATCCTTTAGGCCCATTTTGCAGGTTAGTAAGTGCATCGCGTTCCTTGCATTGCGGCGAGCCGGGCATATATTGCTCTCTCGAATTTAAATATTGCACTGCGCCGGTATTTTCAATAGAATCAATAATATCACCCTGCGAAATGGAGTTTTCGAAACTTTTGTCCAATACAAATTTTATCAGTACGCGGCCTTCGGCTTTTGTAATTACAACGGGCGCCGATACAATATCATAAGGGCTATCGTAAAACATGTGGCCATCGTTTAAAGCGGCGCATATTAATTTCAGCGTGTAAAACAAGTCGGCATAATTCTTATCTGTATAAGCCTTAACCAATGCGTTGTGTAATAATTGCTGCGGGTTCTTAGAAGCATCATCCCAATAAGGAAAGAAGTGCTGGAAAACATTCCAGGTGATAATTACATCGGCCAGCCGCATATACAAATTGGTGTTATCGGTTACAGGTGTAGCCAAAACCTGCTGCGTTAAGATATTAAGCGCGGCAGCATCAGCTTTAGGGTAGGTTGAGTTTTTATCACCATAAACCGCCAGCGGTACCATGCAGTTTATACCATTTACCAGGCTGGTTTGTACACAATCGCCTATGTTTGTATGGATTTTAAATAAGGGAGCATCAGGCGAGTCATCATCAACCGTTATTTCGTATCGCACCAAGCCTTTTTTTGCAGGCAAGGGACTACTTGGCCCTTCGTTTTGCAATGGAATTTCTGTTTGTACTTTTCCTTGCCGTATGTAAAAGTGCATGCTATCAATATTAATACTTCCACTTAAAATTTTAATGGTTCCAAGGCTTATAGCCAAATTATTTGATCCGGGAAGTATTGTGCCAGTAAAGCGATAAGTTTTTTCAATCGTATCGGTAATAGGTTGGCTGGCGGTAGTTCTTAATAGCATCCTGTCGTAAACAAAGCTATCCTTCAATAACTTTACCTGTAAGTTTGGCGGCCATGCTGCCCTTATTTTTATGGTGAGCACAAAATTTTGGCCTCCGTATTTGCTTACATCTATTGGCTTCAACAATGGCTTAAAATCTGCCTTACCTTCTCCGTTTATTGCCCAGTCGCGCCGGTTTAAACGCACGCTGGCAAAAGCCGAACAAAAGCCCGGAACGCCAAAACCCATGTGCTGATAAGATATTACATTCCAACCATCCTGAAGGTTTTGCGGAGTGATTGATTTCGGGTCGAGGTTAATTTCCTTATCGCCCATGCCTATTTGTATAGCGGGTGCAATAGGTAAGTAAAGCTCTTTTAACTCGGTTACCAGTTGCTTATCATCGGGCAGGTTAATCACTTTATTGCTGCCATAAATAGCAAAGCGCTCCCAATCCATTTGCTGCGCTTCATCGCCGGGGTAAAAGTAGCGCACATAGCCGTACAGTTTGCTAAAGGCGGTCAGGTTTCTTTCCTGCCGGGGTGTTAACTGGGCTGATGCAGCATAGCTAAAAAATAAAGCAAAAATAAAAGCGAGCGGTTTTAAGTTCTTCATGCCGGTTTATGCAGGTAATTGGTATGGCTAAAATAATTGTTTTATGAGCCAGGGCTCAATTATTAACATTATTTAACGCAGTAATATATTAA
>Ga0302309_10003098_pt1 | contig 13196 bp, 21 predicted proteins | sample III_Palsa_N1_1_FD_200453 | JGI IMG/M metagenome (GOLD analysis project Ga0302309, IMG submission 200453) | Peat permafrost microbial communities from Stordalen Mire near Abisko, Sweden - III_Palsa_N1_1 | ecosystem: Environmental > Terrestrial > Soil > Palsa > Peat permafrost | place: Sweden... | reverse complement strand
CAGTAAGTTGCTGTACAACTGGCTCACCATCGATAGCTGCCTCAGCAGTAAGTCGCGTCACCATCTCTTTTAGGCGCTCAATCTCAGTCCGCAATTCCTCAGGCGTCATCCCGTCGTCTGTGGCTTGATCTACCAATTCAGCAAAGCTAGGCAACAGTTTTTGAATGTTTACTGGCACTCGCACAGGTGGTACGAACTCACCCATCTTTGGGTGTGATGTCTGAATGGGTCCGGCGTGAAACAAGACTGGTATCCGAGAGATCGCACGGCCCAATGCCCAGAACTCGCCCGACTCCAACAACCGGATCTGCTTAGCAAACTTAGCCCTATCCTGTCCCTCGATCCCCAGGTGCTCAATCGCACGCTTCACATCGCTATCTAGGAATGTCCCGCCGATAAGGTAGTTCTGCAACTCTGCTATGGCGTCCTTGCTCACCTTGGCCATACGCTGTGTAGCAAATATGGGAATGATGCCACGCTTACGACCGCGAGAGCACACATCGATCAACGCAGCTGTTGAAATAGCCTCACCTTTGCCCCGCTCTGTGCAGAACAAATGCACCTCATCAAAGATGACCACTACCGGATGCCACAGCTCTTTAGGAGCCTCAATCAATGCCTCGGCAACCAACTTGACATAGTTTTGACGCGCACCTGTGGCAAGAGAAAGTTCTGATATGTCTAGAACCGCCGATACACCTTTCTCCAGCAGCATGTTTACCAATGCTTTAGCTGTACGCGGATCGCAGGCAACATCTCCACCTTTACCCGCCAACACAAAGTCGTACTTTTCCCTGAGAGTTGGGAACTCACCCTCAGCATCGACAACAATAATCTGAACCTTGCTGAATAACTGTTCTACGATACGCCGCACAAGCCAAGACTTGCCGCCGCCTGATGCTGCTTGGATCAGCAGCGATAAGCGTGCCTGCCAGCTCAAATTGACGCGTTGACCATCAGCGACAATTCCCAGCTCAATAGTGTCTTGTGCATCAATAGATTTAGTCATAACGTAGGCATTATAGCGGGTGATGCTCCGGGGGTTCCGGCTATACAACAGTCTTGGGGATAAGGGATACAGCCCGAACACCCCTAGAGCATCAGAACGGTTGGTTGCGCCGCCAACCTCGTATGTTGGCATTATAGACAGGTTTGCAACACTAATGCACGATAGAGCTTTGTCCAGCCCGCAACTCCTGAATGATGCTGTAAGCGTGATGCAACTCCTGCATGAGTCTCAATACCGTCATACCAAGATCCGCTCGCATAGCGATGATCTCGTTATCTGAACGATACTCAACCAACAGAAACACCATGACAGGCTCCGGCAGATGTGCGTCCTTGCCATCAACCAATACGATCAACGTACCGGGGTCTACGCGTTTAGAAAACAGCACCTGCATGGAATCCGACTCGCTGCCGGGTTCATGTGCAATCTTGTAGTGCTGTTTCACCTCGTCAATCAATTCGATAACAGTCATCTGGATCTCCCTTGTAAATTAGAACTCGCCGTACTGAGCTATCCCGTTACCGTCGATGTTCACGTACACGCGACGTTGTGAGCTGATATTCATGCTGCGGTTTTCGTTATGACGGTTGCCCGTCCAATGTGCCTTGATCTCATCACTCCACTGTGCATGGCCCTCAGGCTGTGCATAGCTGATGACTTGGTAGGACAACGTAAATTCATGGCATCCGTGTTGAATCGCCAGCTGAGCTACAGCCTTGCAGAAATCAATCTGCTCCTGAGGTATCGGTGTGCTGGTTAGGGCTTTAACCGCTGGCTTTGTATCCGGAATCACCACGGGCTCATAATGGACTTTGAAAATCTCGTCTAACAGGACAGAAAATGTCGAGTCAGCATTCTTGATGATCCAAGCACCATCAGGGACCTCCACAGCCTTTGCCCCAGGTGATGGCACCAGTCGAGTCTCACCTGCGGGTCCGGTAAATATGCTGTTGCTGACAATAGCATCAAGTACCCAACGCGGCCAAAGATTTGTTGTCTCCCCAGCATCGTTGAAACTTTGCCATGCGTCAATAATAAATTTCCTTGTTGCGAACTGTCGTGTTAGCTGCATACATCACCTCGTTAGGCTTTCTTAGACAGATACTCATCAGTAAGTTGATTCCAGTAATGACCCGCTTTAGCCAGCAGTTCGCGCTCTGCATGAGTATGATCTTCAGCCTCTTGCCACAACTCCGGATCTCTCACCCGATCAATCGCATCCTGAACTAATGTTGTAATCACATCTGGATCTAGCGCATCAAGCTCCCATGAACTACGTCCATACTTTTTGATGTAATCCGTCGCACGGCTATCAGAAAGTTTTGCTGGATTTTCCGGGGGTTGCAGTTCTTCAATCTGATTGATATTCAGTGCCAGTCTCTCAACCGGAACACCTCCCATAAACATCTTGAGACGATCTGTAATGTCCCGCGTCATATCGATGCCCGATGGGTCATGATCCCCTAGATACAAAATCAACAATTTCTGCCCATCACGATGATAATTCAGCAACCGTTGGGCACCCTCCCACATTTCTGACTGTGATGTGTAACCCCGGCACGAGAAATACGGTACATGGTTCAATTCGCATACCTGCCCCAGCACGTCTTTGAGGGCATCTTTTTCTATCCATGCCTCAACACGATACGGCTGGGTGGCCCACTGATCGATGCGGAATTGATCTGCTGTCGTGGTGACGATCTCTTTCGAGTCTTTCCATGACGGCAGCTTTTCGACGTCACGCGTACGATCAACAATCAGTTTCCAATCAATGAGCCCAGCAAGCCTGCCGTTGTTTATCACGGTTCCGAGCTTGTCATACTCTCTCGCGTTGTTGGCAATGAGATTAGCTTTGACCATCTGATAGTAGACTTGCCGCAAAGTCATGTTGTAACCGTTCGCTGCAAACTTATACAAGATATTATTGACAACCTGAATCTTCGTCAACGTCTCTGCTCTGAAATTGAAATCCTGATACTTTATCCGAGGCATATATCACCAGTTAGTTATGATGTTTTCGGTTTGTTCACACAGTTATAGCAAACAGTTTCTGTTGTAATTGGCGTTACCGAAACGGGGCATCCGAGCACTAGACCAAGATTTTGCAATGCAGCGGTGTGTGCATCACACGATGGAATGTCGTTGCCCGGCCAATGTACTATGTTCGTTGCCAATTGGATCTCACTCATTTCGCGTCTCCACTCCCTAATAGCTTTCCAACTTTCATTGTAGACAGCCGCTCAACACCAGCCTTCGTCATCAATAAGTCGCTAAGCCTATCTCGCAGCATCTCGATCTGATCGCTGATACGCAATAGATTGTTCCATGCTCCCTCGGTGTAATCGATAACGTAGGTAGCGGAATCATGACTATCTTGACCCTCTTTATAAAGTTCAAACCCCGGCCCCGCAAACTGATTGGCCCACGTGAGCCCATTGCATCCGTCATCAAAACGATCCTCCCAGTCCCTCTGAATCCAACCGCCGTCAGCTTTCTTGGCGATATAAAAACGATTCTGTGTAAACCCCACAAACTTTCGAGAATGACTTGCAAACGGCGCGAAACGTCGTACCTCGATAACGGGTATCCATTTGACATCCGCGAGCTTTTCAACCTCACGATGTGCCAACGTACGCAGTTCATCCATTGACTTAGTTGTGTACGTTTTGCCATTCAACTCAAACAGGAACAGCGCACTGTTCTTGTCAAAGCATAGATCAACGCTAACACCCAACTTGGTATGCTTATAGACTTCGATCTTTTTCGGTTTAGCAGCTCGTGACATTGATTATCTCCATACGACCGTAGCACTCATGATTGTCCACGCCTGTTTCGACCAACTACAAACCCTTAGGTTCCGTGATCCCCGGACGCATACTGTTGCTTGTACCCTTGATGGCCGCGTGCCAGTTCAAAAGCACAGCTGCTGTACTGATTGTGTGGTGAAGTGCCTTATCACGATCCCCTGCGGTAAATGCTGCCAGACACTTCCCAGCCAAATATCCGATGAGCCAGAACCAATCCTCGGGCGTTTTACCTGAATCGTGTGTAGTTGCCCACCGCACACGTTGATGCTTGGCCTCACGCTCGATACCCCTAACAAAATCCTCGATCTCCGGCGTATTGAGTTTCTCAACCTCATGTACCCGCCGTCGTTGTGCAACTAACCCATTGAAATCGTCAACAGTAATTACACGATATTTCGCATCAGGTACACGATAAGTCAAGTTGTAGGTAGGAATGTCAGTTCCGTCCAACCAATCTTTATTTTTGTCTGCCATTACTGTCCATACCTCGTTATGCTATTTGATGCAACAGTAAGTTATTTGATTCCGCGAAACACAGCACAAACCCGGAAAGCCTGTGTACTGATCTTGACATTCTTTTGAGCACAATACTTTTTAACCAGCTTAAGCAGTTGCTTGATGTCCCGTCCCGAGATTGCTTTGACAGGATCAACCTTGGTAGTGAACTCAGCTACCAGCCAATCAAGCTGCGGATCTGTCAGCTCCATACCAAACTGCACTCCGATGACTTTCCAAATACGCCGGGCCATGTCAGCATTTGGACGGTCGTACCTGAACAGCGCCACCATGCGCGACACGATAGCATCGTCGATGTCATCGATTCTGTTCGTTGTAAGGAACATCAAGCCGTTGAAATACTCCAGTGCCCGTAAGAACGACGCTACGACCGCATTCCGCTCAAGATCGTTGCCGCGTTTAGCTACGTATACGTCCGCCTCATCCAGCAACAGTATTGCTCCCCAACGCTCAGCCCGGCGCAGGATCTCCTCAAGGTTGCTTTCAACGTCCTCAGCCGATGTGCCTAGCTGTCCTGAATGAACCTTGTACAACGGTTTCTCCGCGATCTCTGAGTACACCTCAGCAGTAAGTGTCTTGCCTAGACCGGGCTCACCATAGCACAGGATAGGCGTACCACCGCTCTTGCCCTTTACGATGTCGTCAACAAATACATCCATATCCGTCACAAGAATGTCAATCAAGTCACGATGCTCAGGCGGCAACACTAACTTATCCGTCACCGTCTTGTCATACTGATACGGTTCAATGTTATCCACATGCACCCAATACCTACGATCAAGGTGCAAATCGTACATTAACAGAAAGTGATGTAACGGAATCGCCGTAAATTCATCCTCTTTCACGCCATATTTCAGCCACACGTCATTGTTCTTACGAGCTGTAAACTGACGGTCAACAAGCGGCTCCTCGTTAACGAATTTCGTCCCCGGGGACAGTGAATCCACATCCCGTCCCCAGTCTCCATTGTGCTGAATGGCTTTACCGCCACCCATGAATTGTTTGTATCCCATCACCTGAAATCTGGAAAATCGGTGCTGGACTCTGTTGTACTCTTCGCGTAGTTCCAGCGTTTCTTTTAGATAACCGCGAGAGAACAGGACCTCCGCAACATTCTTTCCTGCGAGGTTTGCTCCTGATAGATGAATCGTAGCCTCAGCCGCACCAGCCTCTGATCGTCGCCCGGTATGTTCGCCCTCAGATCCACGATTAGCTACAAGCTCAATCGTGACATGTGCGGCCTCGTAACGGTCGCCACTACCTGATTCCTCCGTATACCAGCACCGGTTAACAGCCCATGCCAGCAGATTCCCTGACAACGATTCTTGATACAGCCAACCGTCAATGCTTTTTACCGTAAGCCAGCGGTAGAAAGCCTCAGGAAACACGTCCAGATGCCCTACCGGTTGGCCCACGTCCTCTGCCAGCCTGATGATTGACGTCAGATAACGACGCACAGCCCCATTCGCACCATCCGTTGTCGGAATTACCTGAGCGATCTCTTTGAGAATAGGCGCATCGATACCGTTGCACGCGAGCGTGATCGATACTTCGCCGCCGTAGTTTCTGCTGTCATCAATGTCCTCTGCCAAGGAATCGTATTTGTGCTTTTTGAGTACCTTGATGACAGCATTCATAAGCTCTTTGCTGATATTCAAATTACGTGCCACGTTCGGCCTCCTCTGCTACTTTCGCTAAACGATCAACAATATTTTGAGCAACTGCTGTTGCCGATGTCAATCGATCTGTGAGATCGCTCGCCTCAGAGATAAGGGCTCTCAGCAACTCCGGTATAAGATCTATCGCCTGTAATCGGTATAAGCGTGGGGCATCTGGCAAAGGAACCCTTATTTTGGAAAAAGACTTTCCAGTAGGATCGTCGATCTCAACATAAAGTCGCCATGCAGATGTAAACCTACCATACCCCAATACTAAAGATCCATCGGCAGATTCAACAGTTACTGCAATTCCAAAATTGAGTGCTTTGAGTGCCGCCTCGATATGTTCGATGTGCTGATTCAGTGCATCTGTCTTAGTGTTAAGTGCTGCCGATGCGACTGCAAGACTGCTAATTATTTTCTGTGCTTCGGTACTCATTGGAATAGTCCTTCGCCTCTGATGTATTTGTGAATGAACTTGACAGCATTATCACTGCCTGCATTCCATCCTCTGTTGTAGTCGTCTTTCGGCGATATGGTTTTGTTTGCTACGATCTCGCTTATCGCACCGTCAAACTGTTTCCGCACCTCTCGGATCTCCTGCTCCAGTTCTGCGATGCGGTTCGCTCGTTTCTTGGCTAACCGCTCAAGGTAGGGAACTAATTCGGCGGTTGCAGTTAGCTCGGCAATGCGGGCGTCTGCGGCGTCCATATAAGCCTCTGCCGTCCAAGATTCATATGGACAACCGAGTGTTACAGCAGGAGGTCTCGGCGGCAGGGCGGGGAGTTTATTGATACTCATAACTTTTCCTTTGCAGACGGAACACGCGCATAGTAATTGGCCAACCACTCGCGGCCCTCAGTAATAGCCTCACGCCTGCGCTCTTCGCTACCTTGTGTATCGAGAATGAGAGCTGTAATGAGTCTGGCAATAATCTTGCCAGCCTTTGCACAGTCATTGTTGCGCCTTTCTAAAACTGTGGTTAGATCGACTGCTAATCCTTGAAACATTTCGTCACTCATTTCGTCCCTTTCGCCTCTACTCGCCGCCATTTAGAGCGTGTGTAATGCTCAATCACTGCCCGTATAGCAACGCGCGTGTATTCCCGTCCAAACACCGTTAGAGCAGGTTTTGACATCCCTCCATCAACGCCTGCTACAGCCTGTTCGTAGCGCTCGTAATAGGTATAGGACCAAGAGCCCCGGCCCCACGTGTACCTGACGCGATAATTTTTGGGGACTCTAAGACTAATAACATCGCTTGTTGAGAGCATCACTCACCGACCAATCTTGGATTCGGTCATTTTGTCCAACGCCTTATTCAGAGCACGGCGCAACGGAGCATGAGTCTGTCGCCGAATCACTGACAGAGGATCGTCAGCGTCACACTCCAACGAATCCAGGTACCGAGCCACTACTATAACGGCCTGAGCAGACTCCTGAGCTGCTTGTACAGCCGCGATGTGAGGTGTAATGGTGCCGTCTGTTACCACGATCTCCAGCGCGAGCGTGCCACACGTCAAGCAACCAGCTCTGGCATGCCCCACATAGCTCCCGCAGCGCGTGCAACGATTACACACCACTCGAACACCTGTCTCTACTGGCTTGTCCATAGACCTCCACCAAGGCTGAGCCTTCATCTCTGCCAGCGTGGGAGCATCCGATACCCGGCAATGTTGATCGTTATGTACAGACAAAACCCTGTTAGCCGCAAAAATTTTGGCTAAAGAGTCTGTTACTAACTTGCTGTTACTCATCGGTTTCATCCCCCTCTACAACAATAGTTACTGGTACACGTTCACTGTTACCCAAAAGTTGTGCTATTTTGTGGGCATCCAACACCACAACAGCGACGCTGGATTCGCCACAACGCGGGGTTCGCATAGCAGGAGTGTGAGCCCAGTCGCCAGTTATGGCTGCGTAGATCCCCGTGGCCAATTGCTTACTCACACGCCCTGCCGCCTCGTTAGACAGCTTTGCTCTTTTCGCCTTTAACACCTTTGCCATGTCTCTCCCATTTCCGTCCACCAGCACGATCCTCACGCCGTATAAGCGTGCTCATATTCCCTCTCACGCCATTCGATGCCATCAACAGTAATTAGGATTCGACTTATTATTGAGTCCTTTCACTTTCTGTTGCATCATATACTGTAGAGCTGATCGTGAGAACTCATCCGGCAGCTCGCCAATCCCAGAAACAGCAAAGGGTACGCTTAGCGTACCCTCGTCTGCATTTCGTTCACGTCGCCGACAAAACTAATCCATTGCCGGAGCTGTGTCCGTATTGGAGTTGTGATCTTCGAGAGCATCTCCCAGGAGATCCGCGTGAGTCTGAGCAGCACCTGTCAGATCATAGATCTTGTCGTACTTGGGTTTGGCCTTGCTGTGAGCAGCGACGATCTTGTCAATAGCGCTGTTGAGTTTCTTTTGCGCCTTAAGAATTTCCTTGAGGCTCTTTTCCGATGGATGCTTGGGCATTTGAGTTTCACCTTTCAGATATACAACAGAATGTACTGCATCGAGATTATAGACGCTGCACTACTTGTTGAACGCAACACTGGTCATCGCTGCGTTGTAATGGCTGCATAGTGCCTCATCCAGAGCCTCACACGCCGCCCGGGCCTGATCGCAGGCTGCTGCCATATTGGTAAAATTGGGTTTTACCTTTGTCTGCTGGTCTCCCAGCTTATTCATAAGGCGAATGAGTTTTGGGTAACGTTTCTCTAACTCTTTGAATGTTTTTACGGTTGGATGTTTCGGCATAAGAATTTGCTCCTGCCAGATTATAGCCACCTTAAAAGCCAAACCCCTTGAGTCTCGCCTCTCAAGGGGTCCAGCTGCCGGGGAGGGCTCTCACACCACGCCATCGAATGTTTAAATGGTAGCACAGAAAGTTCTAGCTAGTGTCAAACTTTGTAATGCCTTGAGATATTTTCCTGCATTCTTCGATGGATTCGTTCCGCCGATATACCGGCGCGGATCTGTATTGGTCAACAGATCGTCTATCTTTACCTCGATAGCCAGCAAATTTTTGGACTGCGCCAGAGTCCATATGTACTCGTCATACGTCGGACACTCTTGGTTGTACGTCAGCAACGTTACAGCCTCAGCAATAGCGATTCCAAACTCCTCTGCAAGCTGATGTTCTGTGTACGGAGTATCCTCCAGCACGTCATGGAGCATGCCGACGATATAAGCCCTATAGTCAGTTGTGCGTATGTAAGAGGTGTACGCCACAGAGCGTACGTGCTCGTAGTACGATACCCCAGATTTGTCCGTCTGCCCCTCGTGTAATTGCTTTGCGAGCTCCGACGCTTTACGCATGAGAGCAGTCTGTTCGATGCTAGTTGTCATTTCAATCTCCAACTTTCTGTTGACTACATATCCGATTCGGTATAAACCTTTGCTTTCAAACCAGCATCGTTTTTCGCCTTGTTGCGTGCTCTGAAATATGCCTTGGGTTTACTCAAAACACGTGTCACCTCACGCTGTGCTGCAAGTTCGGCATTGATACCAGCAGCAGCTGCCAGTCCCAGCATTGATACTTCAACCCCACCCAGTTCCTGGGACAGATCCCCCACAGGTCGGCTATACACATAGTCGAGCACTTTGAGTGCATCAGACTTTGTCACACCTGCCGCTTGTCCAGCCTCCAGAGCCTCCTCCACAAGCCGTAAGCCACGTTGGGGTACGTGCGTTGCTTCCTCGGCCCCAAACGTATTGAGTATCCAGTCCCAAACAATATTTTGACGATTTGCTCGATTACGGAGTGATGGGAATCTGCTTGTCTGTTCGGCTTTTACAGCATCTCTCCAAGCATCAAACGATACTCGCAACAGTCGGGCATTGACATAGACGAGCGGATTCGATAATTGCATCAATATGTCTTGGACTGCTTTTGCTAGGTCATTGGCAGCATTGGCATAGGATGAAACCGCCGGATCGCTAACCATCAGCGTGTTTTGACTGACAACATCCTGTAGGACTGTTCTGTAATCACCATCCGGACCCGGAGGCGATACCCACTCCGTCACAAGAAAGTCATCCACCTGTTGGAGCCGCTTTTTTAGCTGCTCGTGCTCAGCCCGCATATGTACAATCTTGAGTGCGTACTTAGTGTTCAGAGCCTCCAGAGCCGCATGTGCCGGAGTCAGTTCGATGTCCAGTTTCAGTTGATCTGGATGATCGAAATGTAGTCGTACATTCGCGTCAGGCATCTCAGCCATGTCTCACCGCCGTATACAGGATGCTGATCCAAAGCACCTTGGAAAAATAGTGAATGAACTGATCTTGGTTGTATGAGATCAAGCCACCACACTTTGAGTAGTCTGTAACCCAATGAACGATGAACTCCGCTATAGCCAGCTCAATACTGTTTGTAATCAGCAGGACCATGCCCATGTGTATCAGACTGTGCGCCGTCAGTGCCTGCCAGAACGGGACGCCGGGAATCGGGGACTTGTGGTTTTTGGCCTTAGACAAAAAGTCGCCCTGCAACGGATAGTCGCAGAGCGCATGACCGGCGAACAGCAACAACAGTAAGTATGCGTAATACATCGTAGAACCACCTCACAACAGATTATAGCCAGTTTATCTAAATGGATTCCCACGAAATGGTTTTGACTTGCTCAACAGTAATTCAGCGCTTTCACGAGCTTTACGCCGAAGCCGTACATGTTCTGAATAGTCGTCTGCAAAAGCGTCAATCGTAGCAAAGTCCAACAGTTTGCCTTGGCTCGCGGCAGGTGATACCAAAACGCTATTGAGCATCTTTTGCCTGAGGGCCTCGGTGACAGGCCGATTGTCCCAGTCCTTGCCAATCTCCTCCACGAGCCACTCGTAGCACATAGAGCCAGTCATAGCCGCCAGCGATATCGGGAACAACGTAGCTTTCCGTTTCAATCTCTGGGATTTGGAGGTTGTACCTTCACCCCACTCAAAGGCTTTACGGATTACATAAGAAAGTGGAACTGCGTGGCGTCTTGCCCATGTGAGCCATCTGAGGCAGCGTATTTTGTCCGTCTCAGAGAGCCTAATCTGTTGACTTACTTGTGCTGAGATAGTCTTGACGACCAACATTGAGGATCGTGCCAAGTCCCGCTGAGACCGTGCATCCAGCTTTTGGAGCACATCAGTTAGGTTGATAGCCATAATGCTCCATTCTCCCATCGATGTAGCGTCTGATAGCTGCTGGAGTCTTTACCTCGGTCATCCCTGGGATGGAGAAACCTCCGAAACCCTCACACACATAATAGCGAATACGGGTACCGACGTGTTGAACGACAACTGTAAACGATTGGACACCGTGAGCCTCGACATACTGTTGTTTACGCTCACGAGCACGTTTGTTCATGATTACCTGTTGGCTTTTGCCTTTATACGTCTTGACCTCGATTACAGCTGGCCATCGCTCAGACAATAGGTCAAAAGGGGCATGAGTTGTTGTTGTACGGGCTCGTAAAATAGGTGCTAGTTTTGCCTCTGTTCCGTATGTATCCATTGCCGAAATTCCTCACTTGTTATTGAGTAAAATTTATCGCGTTTTGTCAGTAGTAAGTCGTTCTAAATGGGCATGCCAGAACGAGGTGAAAATCAACAGTAATATGGGGTAAAAATGGGCGGTCCTTACTACTAACTGATTGAATGTTTGTGAGTGCGTAAAACCTCAATGTTTTGGCTATTTTCTACCCATCATTTCTTGCTCAACACTATTTCATCGAGTCGATTTATGATCGCATTTACTTGTGAGTGATCTAAGCCTTGTTCTGCTAAATTCTTTTGTATGAAATCTAAGTAGATATCAGCTCTACGAGTAGCCTCATCGGCAATAATGTTTCCGAACACATATTGCTCTGTTGATACCAATACTGTATGTGTTTGGGCTTTTACTTTCTGTTGAGCTTTCATGCCCCTATTTATGATCCAAAGAGTAATGACGATTCCGATGATGCAGCCAATTCCGATCATATTGGCAGCTCCATCTGTGATGCTGGCTTGCAGGCTGCGAAAAATGCCTCACGGTCACGTCCCCAGTGAAATACGCGTACTGGGATGCCCGCAGCCTTTACAGCCTCAAGACGGGCGCGTGCTGCCTTGCCATAGCGGTACGTAGTCGTGCCGAAATCCACGAATATAGCGCCGTCCTTGGCCTCATGTAATCGCAGTTCGCGGCCTATCTGCTGAACGATGGTATTCGCATCCTCAGTCTCACCAATGTTGATGATCGTGTCGATGCGCTTGATTGAGATGCCCTTATTGAATACGCGGCTGGCAATAATATGTCGATTGATGCCGCGCTCGAACTGATCGATATAGTCATCGGCCTTATTCCGTTTGGTAAGTCCGGTAATAATCATGGGATTGAACTCGTGGAGCATTCTGGAGGCGTAGTCGATATGGTCATGCCGATCAGCTAACGTCACCAGATATCGATTTCGTTTTAGATAGCCTCGTGTAAGCATTTTGAGGGCTGCGTTCTTATCCGGAGCTGTCACAACTAATTCCCAACGCTCATCGATCCCAGGATTAGCATCCAGCTCTTTTTGGGGTACACATGGCGGGAACAGGATCTGGTAGTAAACGACCTTGGATAAAATGCCCTCACGAATACCGCGCTCGATTGGATATGTGTAGATGACTGGGCCGCTAAATGCACTCACCTTGAGCCACACTTCGCGTTCTGAAAGCTGGAGTGTTGCTGTAAGCCCAAACCTAGCCCTGGGGTTCAAATTGCCTACAACGTCGAAATTACGCTGCGAGAGCTGTACGTGAACCTCATCTACGATGGTTGTCTCTAAACATCCAAGATACTCCATTAGACGTTGTTGCTTTGCCTGAACGCCCCATTTGTCTATACCGTCAAGCGTCTGAATCGTGGCAACAGTAACTCGCCCGGGTTCAAAATACCCATCACCGACAATACCCACTGGCTCTTTGAGAAAATTGGCTATATCTGCTCGTGCCTGATGCAGTAGTTTGCGCTGATCGACGATGAACAGATGATTACCACTTACTTGTGAGTAAAAGAATGCTGCAACAGCAGTCTTTCCTGAGGATGTTGCAGCCAGAATCGTTCCCCCACCGAGAGGGAGGGACTTTATCATCGCCTCAACGCATTCATTTTGATGGAGCCTATCAGACTTGATGCCCGGCACAATAGGAGGCGGATCACTCAACACAATGTGCTCGTCAAACGTAATTCCACCTG
>Ga0302309_10003093_pt1 | contig 13202 bp, 13 predicted proteins | sample III_Palsa_N1_1_FD_200453 | JGI IMG/M metagenome (GOLD analysis project Ga0302309, IMG submission 200453) | Peat permafrost microbial communities from Stordalen Mire near Abisko, Sweden - III_Palsa_N1_1 | ecosystem: Environmental > Terrestrial > Soil > Palsa > Peat permafrost | place: Sweden... | reverse complement strand
TGCACCGACATCGACGCCCCCAACATCAAGAGTGCGACTGCAGATGCTATTGGTGTTAACTTCTTGTTCATGTACTCCCCCTTCGATTTTGGCCTCTTGAAATGAGTCCGGCCAGTTTTGTGAAAACGTAGATTCCTTTTGCAACACCGTTTTTGCACGGCACACAAAGGTCTCTTTCCGATACAACGCCTTACAGAACCAATCCAATTTTGTCGCCACGCTATACTGCTGGTCTTTGGTGGAAATTTTCTTTCACAAAATTTCGCGCTAGACAGGAAATAAAATAATTTGCTATTTCCAATCCAGCTACACCCATGAAACGCACTTTAGAGGCGTAAAAAGTGGATGTCAATCGGTATCTAAGTGGTATCATCATATAAAATATTGGTCTTCATATCGACAATGAATAAATACACATATCCTATTGATATATATGAATAAAATATAAATTGGCAGTGAGGTGACCTGACAACTGGACTGATCTCATTTTTACAACAGCTAGTAAAAATATGAAAATTGGTACGCATCTACCCCAAATGAGAATCACTTTTCAAATCACGTGGAGATTCTGCGGAGAATTGAATGCAGATGAGGAATGCAGATGAGCGTATAGAGCCGGCTTGCCGTATATCGTTATGCCCTAGGGTACTAACGGGGCGCAACGCTTACGCTTGTGTGAATGGTGTATTTTGACGCAGGAGGGAAAGGGGGATGGCTCGCAAATTTATCGTGAACCCTCGCCAATCGTTAGGCGATGCCTTCGTTCGGCGCAGATCAGGGTACCCCACTGCGGCGGTTTTGAACCACTAATTCATCCGTTCGTCGTTGGATATGTTCGATATTTCATGTGGGGGAAACCAGTAAAGTTCGTAATACCTTGCAATATGCGAACCGCACTCTCATCACGCATCGATGGCCGGAGCCGCGCAATCTTTTACGGCAGCGGCATTTTTCATGCCGCACACCTGACCACCCGGGTGCCGAGGATAAATCATTCTCGATACTGATTGATCGCGTCGCGCGTTTCCAGCGCTACGCGACGCGCGGCCTGCGCATAATCTTCGCCGGAGCCGCTCTTGGCGTACAGAATCGCGCGTGAGGAACTGATCATCATGCCGTTGCCGTTTGCGGTTTTGCCGGCCTCGACCGTGGCCTTGATATCACCGCCTTGCGCACCGATTCCCGGCACCAACAACGGCATGTCGCCGACCAGCGCGCGTACCTGCGCCAGCTCGCCCGGAAACGTCGCTCCGACTACCAGAGCGCATTGACCGTTACGATTCCACTTGTCGGCCACCAGTTGCGCCACATGCTGATACAGCGGTCGCGCATCCACGTTCAGGAATTGCAGATCCGAGCCGCCCGGATTCGACGTGCGGCACAATACAATTGCGCCGCGGTCCGACCACTCAAGATAGGGCGCGATCGAATCGAATCCCATGTAGGGATTAACCGTTACCGCATCGGCGCCGTAACGTTCAAACGCTTCACGCGCATACTGTTCTGCAGTGGCACCGATGTCGCCACGCTTGGCATCCAGCACGATCGGAATATGCGGATAAGTTTCGCGCAAGTAGGCGCAAATTTCTTCCAGTTGATCCTCTGCCCGCTGCGCCGCAAAATATGCTATCTGCGGCTTGAAGGCGCAGGCAAGGTCAGCAGTGGCGTCGATAATCGCCTTGCAAAATTGCGCTATCGCATTGGGTTGCGCTTGCAGATGGCTCGGGAATTTTTCGATGTCCGGATCCAGCCCCACGCATAAAAGGGAATTGTTGGCAGCCCAGGCGCCGGATAGTTTTTCTATGAAAGTCACGATAAGCCTCGATTTCCTGTACTTCGATTTGCTGTACTTCGATTTTATTAACTACGATGTCATTGACTGCGATATTTTAACGCTTTATGCGATACGCTCTTCGCTTACCCGTTATCCGTTAGCATAGATCCATTCCAGCAAGGCATCTTGCGCGACGCCACCGCTCGCTGCATTGGCGTGATTAATAAAAAACACAACGACATAACGTTTGCCCGATTGCGCCGTCACATAACCGGCTATTGCCTTCACGTCGTTCAAGGTTCCGGTCTTGATGTGGGCGTTGCCCGCCACATCCTGGTCGGACAAACGATGCCGCATGGTGCCGTCAAAACCAGCCAGGGGCATGGAAGAAATAAGCTCCGGCATCATCGGCGACTGATAGGCTTTCAGCAGCAGGTCCGCCATGCTAGCCGGTGCGATCCGTTCGTTGCGCGATAAACCCGAACCGTTTTCGATCTGCAGTTCCGGAGCAGCGATGCCCTTGTAATCCAGCCACGCCTTGATCGCTTGGGCGCCGCGTACTTCATCGGCAGGCTGGGTTGCGGCGCCTCCTGCATTCGCCAATGTCAGCAGCAATTGCCTGGCCATCACGTTATTGCTGAATTTATTGATGTCCCGAATCACCTCCGATAGCGCGGGCGATTCCCACACTGTCAATAAGCGTGCGTCCGGCGGTACCAGGCCATCCGCCACTTCACCAGAAAACTTTCCGCCGACATCGGCCCACATCTTTTTGAAGGCTGCTGAAAAATATTGGTCAGGCGTCAATTGATATGGGCGCACATACCAGGTTTTATCGCCGCAAGCAGCCGAGTAGCGGCCGGTGAAACGAAGCTGGCCGACTCCGAGGTTGACGCCCAACTTGCTTTGCCAATCGCCGCAATCGTCGTTGGTCCATACTGGTGCTACGATCTCGACATCGGCCAGCGGCGGATCGACCGTGATGCTGGACATGCCGCCGGCTGTCACCGGCATGAACTGGATACGCAGCATTTGATAATTGAGCAGCAAGGCATCCGGTAACGCGTTATACGGCTTGATCGGATCGCCATCGAAACTTTCAGCATCGTTTTGGAGCGGTTCAAAGGCACTGCGATCGAGCAGCACATTGCCGTGGATTTCGCGGATGCCGCTAGCGCGGATTTGGCGCAGGAACAGCCAGAAATTCTCTGTCACCAACTTGGGATCGCCACTGCCTTTGAAGATCAGATCGCCATTCAGCACTTCGCCGGTCACGCTACCGGTCATGTAGGCCTGGGTCTTCCAGGTAAACGTCGGCCCCAACAACTCCAGGGCGGCATCGGTGGTCAGCAATTTCATGGTCGACGCGGGACTGAATGCGGTGGTTTGATTAACCGCGATCAAGGCTTTATGGCTATCCACCTCCTGCACCACGATGCCAACGGCTTTAATGGGTATCCCTGCACTGTCGCCGGTAACTCATTGGCAGCGCAGACTTGCAAGAACATGCTCAACATCAACAGGGGAATCAGAGGTGTGAGCCGGCAAATTGTCTGCAATCGCATGGGTAGCCAAGTAATGGAATGAAAAACCAGGCGATTATCCCATGCACACGCGCTTTCGCACTCTGAAACACGCGTTGCCGATCAATAAAATGAATTCAATCCCTCGATTCGACCGCAGTAAAGCCAATACCCGTGTGCGAAGAACCGTGTTTGTTTATACTTGCCTATAAGTCGTATTGCCGATACCAAGGAAATGTATGCCCCCTACCGCAGTCGCCCCGCCACCGGATATCGATCAACTGTTAAGGCTGGATAATCAGTTTTGTTTTGCCCTGTATTCGGCCTCCCTGGCGATGACCAAGACCTATAAGCCGTTTCTGGAAAGCCTGGGACTGACTTATCCGCAATACCTGGCCATGTTGATTCTGTGGGAGCAGGATGACGTGCTGGTAAAAGATATAGGCGAACGCCTGTTTCTCGATTCCGGCACCTTGACACCGCTGTTGAAGCGACTTGAGAGCGCGGAGTTGATCGAGCGCAAACGCGATGCCGAAGACGAGCGCCAGGTTCGCATCACGTTGACCAAAAGCGGCCGGGCCTTGAAGCGCAAAGCACACGATGTGCCAATGCAGGTTTTGTGTGCCAGCGGGCAATCCCCTGAGGTGTTAGCAGAGTTGCGCACCGTGCTATCCGTGGTTCGCAATGAGTTGGTTCGCAGTACCGCAGCAGAACCTGGTTCAGTATCGGAGTGAAATGATTTTACACAATTAAATTGCACGCAATTTAAAATGGATGTATATTAACGCCTGATGGCGCCGCAGTTGGACGCCCCTTATCAACACCTAAGTGACGTTTACATTTCCAAGGAGAAATTCATGCAAATTCTATACACAGCGCATTCCACAGCGACCGGTGGCCGCGACGGCCGCGCAGTTTCCAGCGATAACCATCTCGACGTCAAGCTGAGCACGCCGAAGGAACTCGGCGGCGCCGGCGGCGAAGGCACCAATCCCGAACAAATGTTTGCTGCCGGTTATTCCGCCTGCTTCCTGTCGGCCATGAAATTTGTCGCATCCCACACCAAAGCGACCCTGCCTGCCGATGTTGCAGTCAGCGCTGATATCGGCATTGGTCCAAATGACAAGGGCGGTTTCGGCTTGGCTGCTGAATTGCGCGTTTCCCTACCTGGAATGGATGCTGCCGCAGCACAGGCTTTGGTTGCAAAAGCGCATGAAGTTTGCCCGTATTCGAACGCAACGCGCGGTAACATCGACGTCAAGATCACCGTAATTTAATTGCAGGCCATTACGAAAAAACGCCACAAGGATTGTTCCTTGTGGCGTTTTTGTATTTTGATTTGATCACGCTTTTTTCGCGTCGGTACCCGGTTCTGGCAGTAAGCAAGCATCCACCACTTGCAGATTATTGTCTTTGGCGAAATCCAGCACAAAGTGATAGGCCAACGGCTCAATGCTGCGCAAATCCTCATGCACGACGACCGCCTTGGTTCCATTGAGCAAGGTGGGGCGTACATACGGCGAATATTGCAGATGGGCATTGCGCCCGCCGCTGCCCTCTGGACGAAAACACGACATCACGCCGCACAGGCGCTCAGCCCAATCGCTGGGACGAAATTGCCGACCGTCTTTGGTGAGTCCGAGAATGAAGAACTCACGCGCCGGCGCGTTTCGAGGTTGAACGGAGTCGTCCATGACTGAGGCTTGAATGAATAACACTAGGTGAGCAGTCAATTCGAGCAGCAATGCCGCCCGCCTGCCTAACGATGCCTGCTTACGGGCGCTATACCGCCCACAGACACCCCCTCCCTATAGGGACACAGGGTAATTTTGCCAGCCGTTTGGATTAAACGGGTCGGCAGGAAATTCATACGTATTATATCTTATAGAAGACTTAAAATAAAACCCGATTTCGCAATGCAAAAAGAGCAACTATGTGCAACTATGTGCAAATGCAACGACCGCCCTTCTGCCCAAATCTAGCCGAACAGGACCGCAATCGACAACAACAACAATAGCAGCATCCACAACAGCAACGCCCGCCACACCAATCCTACCGTACTTTGCAGTGCGCGCGCACTGGACTCCTCGCCCGGCGGCGTTTCCGCTTCAATCCCATTCGATTCCATCGTGGTTGCATCGGCTGGCAACACGTCTGCCGCATTGATGGATGGTGCGCCCAAGCGAACTCCCATGGCGCCGCCGCCGGCCGACAAAATGATGCCGATTGCCTCATCCGGCCAACGCTCGGCAAAATTGCGCCAGGCGTAGATGGCATCCTCAAAGTTACCGACCACCGCGAACGCAATTGCCGTCAACCGAACCGGCACCCAATCGATCCAGTAAAACGCCTTGGCCGCAAAACGGCCAAAAGCCTCATTCTTCATGTGATCCGGCTCATTCCATGCGCGCGCCAGGTATTCTGCCACCCGATACATCACCGCACAGGCGGGGCCAAGTGGCATCAGAAACCAGAAAAATACGCCAAATACATTGCGATGCGTGGTGATCAACGCCTGTTCGACCGCAATGCGCGATATTTCGCTGACGTTAAGCGTCGACGTATCTTGCTTCGTCCATTCCGCCAACAAGGTGCGCGCGGTTGCTTCGTCGCCGGCACTGAGGGCAAGCTGGATCGAGGTGAAATAATGGCTGTAATGGCGCAGACCGAGCGTCAAATACACAATCAGGATATTCCAAAGCAATGCAGCGACCGGATTAAACCATTTGCAAACCCAATAGATCGCGGCGGTCGGCACCATCAAGGCCGCCATCATGACCCACCATCCCAAACGCCCGTGTTGTACTTGGCCGGCATTGAACCAGGCTTCCATACGTGCTGCCAAAGCCCGTATCCCGGAGTAGATGGGGTTGCCGGCACGCAGCGGTTTCAGTTGTTCGATCAGCAATGCGCAAAGAATGGAAAGAAATGTCATCAAACCGCCTTATAAATCAATTAACCCGTACGATAACGCAGCGCAGCGCCGGAATCAAATCGGCGTGCTTAAAAAGCTTGCGGCAATGTCAAAGCCTCGCGCAATCCGCCTCCTTGTTAATCACTTCACGCGCGCAAAAAGTGAAACAGGTTACGCAACATACCGGCTGTTGCGCCCCAAATGAAAAAGCGCTCGTAGGGCATGGCGTAAAACGTGCGATGCACGCCGTTTGGGAATTCGGCGCCGCGAAGTTGATGATGTGCGCCATCCATGAGATAAGCCAACGGAACTTCGAACACTTCGGCGACTTCTGTCGGATCTGCATGAATTTCAAACGGTGGCTGCACCAGCGACACTACAGGTGTAACCCGATAGCCGGTACCAGTCAAATAATCCGGCAAGGTACCCAACACGTCGACGTGCCGCCGGTACAAGCCCACTTCTTCTTCAGTTTCGCGCAATGCCGTCTCGATCGGCGAAACATCGCTTTGCTCCCAGCGGCCGCCGGGAAAGCTGACTTGGCCGCCATGATCGGTCAAATGCTCGCTGCGCTGGGTGAACAGCAAGGTTAGCCCTTGCTCGCGCTGGACAATTGGCATCAGCACCGATGCCGGCGTCATGGCCCCTGCCCTAGTGCGCAGCATATGCTCATCCGATGACTCCGCATTCCATAAAGGAGGATTGGCGAAGCGTGCGCGCAGCCAGGCCGCAGTCAGCCGTTCCGCAGGAACTGCCGTTTCGCCGGCTACTGATTGCACCGGTATGACTTGCGGGTCAAATAATAGTTTGGTCACAACAGCTCCTTAGCAGTCGCTGCGAAATTAGTGTAGCTAGGGCGAAGCGGAGAATTCGGGTGGCATACCATCCGCCCGCGTAGCGGTATCAGATTGTAATCTGATCCGCGCCCTGCGAGGGCAACGACGAAGACAGTACGAATAGTACCGCTAGGAGCGGATGGCCGCCCCGTTCAACAACACCACGGTAATTTCGCAACGCCTCTCAAAACAAAAAGGGGCACCAGCCGGTGCCCCTTTCTTTGCATTCAAGCTAGCGCAATTATTCTGCGGCTTGCTTTGTTGCTGCACGGCGATTCGGCAATTTCTCTTTGATACGCGCCGATTTACCGGAGCGATCACGCAGATAATACAGCTTTGCACGACGCACATCGCCGCGGCGACGAACTTCGATCGAAGCGATCAGTGGCGAATACAATTGGAATGTACGCTCTACGCCTTCGCCCGAGGAAATCTTGCGGACGATGAAGTTGGAATTCAAGCCACGATTGCGACGCGAAATCACGACACCTTCGTAAGCCTGGGCACGCTTGCGCGTACCTTCAACCACGTTGACGTTGACGATGACGGTATCGCCAGGTGCGAAATCAGGGATGTTCTTGCCGAGACGGGTAATCTCTTCTTGCTCGAGTGTTTGGATCAAGTCCATTTTTAGCTCCATATACCATCTTGCTGGCGCCTGATGTGCCCAGTAGAGGATGGGGTTAAACATGCCGGCGAATGCACTACTGCGCCAGCTCTTTATTACAAACTATCTACTACAAACTGCTTAAAAACTTTTCATCGGCGCGGGTCAACAAGCCATCTGCGCGCGCTTTCACGATCAAATCCGGACGCTTCGCTGCAGTGGCTTTCAAAGCCTGTTCGCGCCGCCATTTTTCAATCTCGGCATGATGTCCGCCCAACAACACTGCGGGCACGGGAGCATCTTCATACATCTCCGGTCGCGTGTAATGCGGGCAATCCAGCAAGCCGTTCACAAAACTGTCTTCCACTGCTGACGCATCGTCATGCAACACACCCGGCAACTGCCGGACTACCGCATCCATCAATGCCATCGCGGGCAATTCGCCGCCCGACAAGACGAAATCGCCAAGGCTTATTTCTTCGTCGACACGGCGTGCGAGCAAGCGCTGATCCACCGCTTCATAACGTCCGCACAGCAACACCAAACCCGGCTCGGCAGTCAATTGCATCACTTTGGCATGGGTCAACGGCTGCCCTTGCGGTGACAAATAGACTACGCGCGGAGCCGGCAAACCTTGCTCTACCTGGCATGCTGACGCTGCATCGATCGCTGCTTCGAGCGGCTTGGCCAGCATGACCATGCCTGGACCGCCGCCATAAGGGCGGTCATCGACCGTCCTATGATTGTCGCTAGTGAAATCACGTGGATTCCAACACGACAGCGACCATTTCTTTTGCTCGAATGCACGCCGGGTAACACCCGAATGCGTAATCGCCGCAAACATTTCCGGAAACAACGTGATCACATCGAATTGCATCTCGTTGCCACTCCAAAACTATCCGCCGCTTTTGCGTACGCTTCTGTGTAAATTCTTCCGATTATTGTTGCGACTAGGCGCGCTAATAATCGAGGCCCCAATCCGTCGTGATTTTCCTGGCAGTCAAATCAACTTTTTTGACGAACTGCTCGACGAATGGGATCAATATTTCTGGTTGCGCCTTTTCCTGGCCCGCAACCGGCAGAACCGCGACCCGTAAAATCGGATGCGCTCCGTTGTCCATCATGCTATCGACGACACCCAAGTGCTCGCCTTGCAGATTTTCAACTTCCAAGCCGATCAAATCGACCCAGTAAAATTCACTGTCGGACAGTGCAGGAAAATGCCGGCGGGAGATTTGCACAACCGTGCCCTTGAGGGCCTCCGCTGCATCACGCCCCGCCACACCCACTAACTGTGCCACGACATCGCCGCTGTGATTCTTTGCCTGCATCATGTCGACATCGCGCAATTGCTGCGGCAGCTCCGGATTACCCAGCCACCACGTTTTCGCATGCAACAGCGCGTCTGCATCGGCAGAGTAAGGCCTGATCCGTATCCAGCCCTGAAGGCCGTATGCGCCAGACACATACCCAACCACCACCAAATCCGAGGGTATTGCCACCCCCGAGGCGTTTTGATGCGGCACGCTGTTATGCAACAAGCTCACAGCAACTTGTTTTTCAACAACTTGATTGCCAACACGTCGCTGCTAAAAATCAAGCAGCTGCCTTGCCGGACTGGCTGACCAAACGAGCAACGGTCGGCGACAATTGCGCGCCAACGCCTTGCCAATAGGCCAAGCGGTCTTGCACAATGCGGAAGGACTCTTCTGCACCGGCAGCAACCGGATTGTAAAAACCGATGCGCTCAATAAAGCGGCCATCGCGACGATTGCGCGAATCAGTTGCTACGATGTTGAAAAACGGGCGCTTCTTTGCGCCACCACGAGCTAAACGAATAACGACCATAATATTTCCAAAAAGTGTTCGAACACGGAAAAAGCCGCAAATTATAGCGTAGATACCGGCCACTTCGCAAGTAAACCCGTACTACTGGCGCGACAGATCAGCCAAAATTGCATGTTTGCAAATCAAATTAGAGTGAATCGCGACAATAACATGCCGGTTCGACATCGTTAATCGAGAAATGCTTGCTCCCAGGTATGGCAAAATGGTCAGCTTTTGGCGCATACTGCAGCGCTATCCTATATTGACTGATGCAACATGATCGTTGTCCACAAAAACAAGACACTCGCCACTTTGCTCGCGTCAACCCTGGGTGGGGCCGGTTTGCATCGTTTTTATCTGCGTGGCCGCCGCGATCCCTGGGGTTGGGTGCATTTCGCCAGCCTGCCGCTTTCATTGATTGGAATCGCGCTCGGCCATAGCCTGGAACCGGTTTTCTCTATCCTGCTGATTGGGCCGCTCATCCTATCGGCGCTGGCAGCGATGCTTGAAGCCCTGGTATTGGGATTGACGCCGGATCTCAAATGGGATGCCGAGTACAACGCAAATTCCACCTATCATAGCGATTCCAAGTGGCCCTTGGCATTGATCCTGGTATTGACATTGAGTTGTGGCGCCGGCGGGCTGATTTTCGTCATCGTTCGCGTCATTGACTTGAGTTTAACCGGTGGCTCCTACGGCTAGACGCACGCCACTTTATCTAATTATTATCAATTCCAACCATATTAAATGCTCATGACACTCCGCCGACTCCCCCATTATTGCGGTCGCCTCCTATTCGTTCTAGCCTGCGCTTTGCCAACTTCGTCGGCTTTTTCTCAAGCGACATCCAGCCCTGAGGCCTCAAATACGGAAACAGTAACCGTTCCAGCCTCACCGCGCTTGGAAAATGCGGTGGTAAAGATTTTCTCGACCATCCGGGCACCTGACCCATTCCGTCCGTGGAGCAAATCTGCGCCGCAAGAAATTACCGGCTCCGGCGTCGTCATCGAAGGCAATCGCATCCTGACCAACGCGCATGTGGTCGGTTACGCGAGCCAGATTCAAATTCAGGCGAAACAAGGTGGAGATAAAATTTCCGCACAGGTCATCGCCATCGCCCGCGGCATCGATCTGGCCGTCTTGAAACTGGACGACAATTCGTTCTTCGACACGCATAAAGCCCCGGTCCGCGCCAATATCCTCCCGGAGATTAAAGATGCGGTATTTGCCTATGGTTACCCGACCGGCGGCACGTCGCTGTCGATCACCAAAGGCATCGTTTCGCGCATCGAATTCGTGCCCTACAACTACTACACCTCAGGCATGCGCATCCAGATCGACGCGGCAATCAACCCAGGAAATAGCGGCGGCCCGGTGATGGTGGGCGACAAGATGATCGGCCTGGCCTTCTCGACGGCCACCAACGTGCAAAACATCGGCTACATCATCCCCAACGAAGAAATCGAACTATTCCTGGAAGATATTGCAGACGGCCATTACGATGGCAAGCCGGCCATGTTCGATTCCTTGCAAACGCTGGAAAATCCGGCATTGCGCACCTATCTCAAGCTCGATAAGTCGGTCAAGGGCATGGTGGTGCAACACCCGGCCGAGAGCACTTCTTCTTATCCGTTGAAGGAATGGGATGTCATCACCCATATCGGCGACACGTCGATCGACGATCAAGGCTTGATCAAGTTGGGGCCCGATCTCAACGTGCGCTTCCAATATCGCGTGCAGCAAGTGACGAAAAATGGAAAATTGCCGCTGACCGTGATCCGCAACGGCAAATCGATTAAGATTCAATTGCCGGTACACCCTAGCCCGCCTGAAATGATTCCATCCTTGATGGATGACTATCCGTCCTACTTCATTTGCGGTCCAATCGTGTTTTCAAGGGCAACCAACGAATTCCGCACCCTGATCACCGGCAATGCAGGAACCCTGAACGCCTACGCCTACAATGCCAGTCCCATGGTCACCAAATTTGGCGGCCCGCCGGATCCCGATCGCGAGGAATTAGTCGTAATCAGCGCTCCCTTCTTTCCGCATAAACTGGTCACCGGCTACGATAACCGTTTTGGTTCCGTTGTCTATTCCATTAACGACAAGCCGGTGCGCAGCCTGCGTCATCTGGTCATCCTCTTGCGTGACTTGAAGGACGATTTGGTTGTCATCAAATTCGATCAACGCACCGGCGAAAATATCGTGTTGCCGCGCAAGGAATTGCTGGCGGCGACAGATGAAATCCTGAACGACAATGGCATCCGCTCGCCAGGCTCGAAAGACATGATGGAAGTATGGCAATCGAAGGTGGAGAAGTAAGTCGAACTATCCCCCGCACCAATAAAAAAGGCAGCGTCTCCGCTGCCTTTTTTACACCCCGATAATCTACTCAGAACTGATCTTCATCCAGCGCCAGAACCCCGGCACTACCTTCGATGATGGCAGTGCGATAGGCACTCGCTTGTGTCAGCACATGTTCAGCAAAGAAACGGGCTGTGCCGACTTTGGCAGCATAGAACTTCTGATCGCCTGCGCCGGCTTTCAGCTTTTGCTCAGCCACCAAGGCCGCACGCGCCATTTGCCAGCCACCTAATACGACACCGGCCAGTTTCAGATACAACACGCTGCCGGCAAACACCGCCTTGATATCGGACTTCATATTGGCCGCAACGTAGGTAACGACCTCGTCCATGGCATTGGCACCGAGCGTCAACTGCTTGCCGATTGCCTGCAAGTCGGCCGAAGCGCTTGCTGCCAATTCCGCTTCGGTCTTGCGTACCTGCGCCAGGATACCTTTGGCAACAGCGCCGCCATCGCGCACCGTCTTGCGGCCGACCAGGTCATTGGCCTGGATCGCGGTGGTGCCTTCATAGATAGTCAGGATACGCGCATCGCGATAATGCTGGGCCGCGCCGGTCTCTTCGATGAAACCCATGCCGCCATGCACTTGCACACCGGTCGAGGCGACATCGATCGACATTTCAGTCGACCAGCCTTTGACCACCGGCACCATGTATTCGTAGAACGCCTGATTCGCCTTGCGCGTCGCCGCATCAGCGTGGTGATGCGCAGCGTCGAATGCAGCGGCGGTCACGTAAGACAAGGCACGCGCTGCTTCCGTCTGTGCGCGCATCGACATCAGCATGCGGCGCACGTCAGGGTGGTGAATGATCGCTACCGGGCCAGGCGAGCCGGCCAGGTCGCGCGATTGCACGCGGTCTCTCGCGTATTGCACAGCCTTTTGGTAAGCGCGCTCGGCCAAGCCGATGCCCTGCATGCCAACGCCGAAACGCGCGGCATTCATCATGATGAACATGTATTCCAGGCCGCGATTCTCTTCGCCGACCAGCGTGCCGATCGCACCGCCGTGGTCGCCGAATTGCAATACCGCCGTCGGACTGGCCTTGATGCCAAGCTTGTGCTCGATCGACACGCAATGCGCATCGTTGCGCGCACCCAGCGTACCATCTGCATTGACCAGGAACTTGGGCACCACGAACAGGGAAATGCCCTTCACACCTTCCGGCGCATCGGGTGTACGCGCCAGCACCAGATGGACGATGTTCTCGGCCATGTCGTGCTCGCCGTAGGTGATGAAGATCTTGGTGCCGAACACTTTATAGGTGCCGTCACCTTGCGGCAATGCGCGGGTGCGCACCATCGCCAGGTCGGAACCCGCTTGCGGCTCGGTCAAGTTCATTGAACCGGTCCATTT
>Ga0302309_10003088_pt1 | contig 13212 bp, 17 predicted proteins | sample III_Palsa_N1_1_FD_200453 | JGI IMG/M metagenome (GOLD analysis project Ga0302309, IMG submission 200453) | Peat permafrost microbial communities from Stordalen Mire near Abisko, Sweden - III_Palsa_N1_1 | ecosystem: Environmental > Terrestrial > Soil > Palsa > Peat permafrost | place: Sweden... | reverse complement strand
ATTTACCGCTACCCGGTTATCCGGTATAAAAATAGCTTATTGCAGTTGAGTTGCAAGTTTTATTTTTTTTAAGGTTGATTAGGAGAGTGGTTGATTAAGTGAGTAGTTAAATTGTATAAAACAAATCTCAACCATTCTCCCAATCAACTTAATCAACTAATTTAACAAACTCTTCACCACTTCCGATATTGTCCTGCCATCAGCCTTACCACCAAGTTCTTTGTTGGCCGCGCCCATCACCTTACCCATGTCTTTTACAGAAGTTGCGCCAACCCGCGAAATAAGGTCTTTTAAATAAACCTCTACCTCTTCCTTACTCATTTGCTTTGGCAGGTACGATTCTATTACCTGCAACTCGTCCGTCTCTATCGTGTAAAGGTCGTCCCGGTTCTGTGTTTTATAAATATCCGCCGACTCTTTGCGTTGTTTAGATAGTTTTTGTAAAACTTTTATTTCGCCTTCAGGCGTAACTTCTTCGGCAGCGCCTTTTTCGGTACGGGCAAGTAATAAAGCCGCTTTTATAGCGCGTAACGCACGTAGTTTATCGGCCTCTTTGGCCAGCATAGCTTGTTTTATATCCTGGTCGATTTGTGTGGTTAGGGACATGGTTTAATTATTGAATTGGTGATTGAACGAATTTTATTCTTCGTTATTTATATTTCACTCTGTATGCAAGAACTTATTTTCTATATATCATAGTGCCAGTAGCCTGCGCCGTTGGCATCACAACAATATCATTAACATTTACATGTGCCGGGCGCGATACGATAAACCATATCGTTTCGGCTATATCCTTTGCTACCAATGGCTGAAAACCATCATATACTTTTTTTGCACGGGCTTCGTCACCTTTAAAACGCACTACCGAAAACTCTGTCTCCACCGCACCGGGATGCACCGCTGTTACTTTTATACCATGCGATAGCAGATCGATCCGCATACCCTGGCTCAACGCATCAACCGCATGTTTCGATGCACAATATACGTTACCATTCGGATAAACTTCCTTCCCGGCTATGGAACCGATATTTATGATATGCCCGTGACCATTGCTGATCATCCAGTTTGCTACCACCTTACTTACATATAAAAGGCCTTTAACATTGGTATCTATCATGGTATCCCAATCGTCATAACTGCCTTTGTCTATTGGGTCAAGGCCCTGGCTTAATCCGGCATTGTTCACCAGCACGTTTACTTTTTTCCATTTAGCTGGCAGGCCTTCCAGATTATCAACCACTTCGGTCCGGTGCCGCACATCAAACTGGGATACCGCTATTTCGTTGTTATATTTTTTATTGAGACGGGCGGCCAGTTTTTCGAGCCGGTCCTGACGACGGCCGGTCAATACGAGGTTATAGCCTTCGCGGGCGAACAGTTCTGCTGTTGCCTCGCCTATGCCGGAAGTAGCGCCGGTTATTAATGCAATTTTTGCCATAATGTATTAACTGATGCGGGCAAAATTAGTTTTTTTAAAACAACTATTCGAAATACAAGCTAAACATAAGGCTGTGCAGGAAAAGTTTATTTACCGGTGTTGAATATGGCTGACTTTCCGGCACCAATACATTGCCAAATGAATTTGAAATTTTCAATTCAGGCGACAGCTTAAAATACTCGAAATAAATATCGCAGCCTACACCAGCCTCATACGAGCCGTATTTAGTAACGTTTTTTACCGTTTTATCCAGCAGGTCGTCCTGCGGGTCGGCTTTATCGGCACCTATGGCGTAGGAATATTTAGCACCCGCGATGAGGTAGCCACGAAAATCGCCTATCCTGTCGGATTTTAATTTGAGCAGCAGCGGAAAATCAATGGTAGTGGTTTGAACGCTCTTGGTGGTATTATACATGGTATCTGTATAAGCATAGTAAAGGTTACGGTCGGCAAATACGAGCGATGGTGTCACGCGTACCTCCAAATGTTCGGTAATGCGGTAGCGCGAAAGAAAACCTATGGCAAAGCCGGGCGCATTTGGTGAGGTAATACTGTTAAGGTCGCTGGTTACGGGCTGGTTGCCGTTATCCTTATCTAAAAAGGGATTACGCCAGGTGGGGTTTTTAAGTATTTTGTAATAATTGCTTACGTAGGCGAAAGAAAAGCCAAAGCTCAGGTCGTTCTGGTCGGCGCCGCTGGCCCACGCAGGCGGTTGCTGGGCAAATACCGGTCTGCCGCAAAAAAGGAGTACGAAAATAATTAAGTAAAACTTTTTACTCATTTAACGCCTGTATATATCGAACAAATACCAAACGCCAAAGGCCTGCATTTGGTATTGCTGAAACCCGCTTTCTGCATTATAACGGTAAACGCCTTACCATCCGGAAAAGCGGCCACCGACTCGGGCAGATAGCTGTAGGCCCTGGCATCTTTTGAAAACAGCTTGCCAATACCAGGTGTAATATAGTTAAAATAGAAATTATACAACTGTTTTACCGGGAATGCTTTTGGTTTGGAAAATTCCAGTACAACCGCTTTGCCGCCCGGTTTTAACACACGGAAAATATCATCCAGGCCTTTTTGCAAGTCCTCAAAATTGCGCACGCCGTAGGCAACGGTGACAGCATCAAACTCATTGGCTTCAAACGGCAGCTTTTCCGAATCGCCCAGTTTAACGCTGAATTGATTCTGCACTCCCCGTTTATTTATTTTTTGCTGCGCGATATCCAACATGCCCTGCGAAATATCAACCCCGGTTATTTTTTCAGGTTTTAAGATGGATAGTGCTTCAAATGCAAAATCGCCGGTGCCGGTTGCAACATCCAGTATCAGTTTAGGTTTGTCAGCCTTTAATTCATTGATAGCCTTTTTGCGCCAGATTATATCAATACCCAGCGACATAAAATGGTTTAAAAAATCGTAGGTTTTGGATATATTGTTGAACATATCGGCTACCTGTGCTTTTTTGGTGCCTTGATCTTCGGTATATGGAATTACGGTTTTGCTCATATTGTTGCGCGCAAAGATAATTTATTTGCCCGAACGGACGACGAGGGTGATGATTTAGCCAATCGCTTTTAAAAATAAACATCCAGTCATGCCGTCCGTCAATCGACGGATTGGCACCTCACATGCAGGTAAGCAGGAGATCGGTCTGCAATAACATGTGGCAGACTTATCAGGCGTGAATATCCTGTGGGATGCCGATCCGTCGATTGATGGACGGAACGACGGTAGCTAACTCGTCAAAGTAACTTTGCTACAACTCTTTTACCATCCAAATGGTACAAGCAAAATGGCCCGAATTGCCTAAAGCGTGATCCAATGCTTTAAACCCTGTCTTCTCATAAATGCTTACCGCCTTAGCCAATTGCGGAAACGACTCCAGGTAAAGATGGGTATAACCGAGTTCGGCAGCAGCAGCAAAGCATTTTTCCATCAGCATTTTACCTATGCCACGGCCGCGCGTGGCTGCTGTGAGATACAGTTTTACCAGTTCGGCATAACCGCCGGGCAGGCCATTGGTGGGGTAAACGCCGCACCCGCCTAATAAATCGCCATCCTCTTCAGCTACAAAATAACAGCTTGCCGGCACTTCATCAAACAACTGGAACAGCCGATCAGTATCCGGGTCGGAATATACGGTGCCTATTTTGGGCACGTCAAACTCTACCAGCGACTCACGAATGATGTGCGCCAACTCAATATTATCTCCGGGTTTGATGTTTCTTATAATTAAACTCATATAATTTATTGTGATATATCTTTCAACCGGTCGGCAGCCATATGGCTTTTTGCGCGCTGGTAAAAGCTTTGTAGTTCCATTTGTTCCTCAACTTCCGCAAGGGCTTGCATCAGGTTATTTTTGGTGTGGGTCAATTCGGTAGCGGCGCTTACCATTACCTGCCAAACAGGTTTCATTTGCTCAATCAACTGTTTGCCTTTATCTGTCAACTGCACCAAACGTTTACGTTCGTCAGCTTTATCTTTTGATGAGCGGATCAATTTTAATTTTTCCAGCTCTTTTAGCAGAACAATAGTCGATGGGTGGCTATAGCCAATCTCATTTGCCAGTTCCACCACACTCAGCACCGGCTTAAAGTTCAGCGTATAGATCACCGGGAACCATTTCGGCTCAAAATCGATACCATGTGCCTTGTAAATCAGTAATCCATCTTTGCGTAACTGCTCGGCAAGGCGCTGTAGCCGGGTGGCTATTGCCAAAATACCCGATCCGTCGATTATTCCCATTTTTTGTTTTGTTAGTTATCCAAATGTAAATAATAGAACAAATTGTCGGTCATCATGCGCGGGAAATGCGCCGGTATATCGCCTACAGCAATCTGCGAAAAGCCATTGCGTTCATAAAACCGATGTGCTGCCTTTAATTGGTGTACAGTGCCGAGATAAATGTCGCTAATGCCCTCATCGCGGCAAAACGCCAATAATACTTCAAGCAATTGCTGCGCGATACCTAACTCTTTGCCCCTATAAGGTTGCTTAACAAACATTTTGCGAATAGTGCCCATATCGGGGCCGGAATTTATTAACGCGATAGTGCCCACCAATTCCTCTCCCAGAAATGCACCCCAGAAATTGCCACTGCCTTTGTGATAATTACTTTCGATATCCAACAGGTCCGGCTGTTCATTAATAGTGATCGGCAGGCCGAATTCTTTTTGTTGGATTGATAAGATCAGGTCGATTACCTGTTCGCAATAGTCATTAAAAATAGGCCTGATAGTTATTGAATTCTCCATGACAGTTTATTTATATGCAATAATACGTAGTTAACTACATATATTAAAACATTTAAATATTTTTTTTAAAAAAATCAACTTGCCCTTAAGGGTTTGAGTTAAGTGCAAGCAAGCCCTTGACATCCAATGCCCGTGTATACATAGTCAATTTGCCTTCAGCATCCAGCGGCCATTGGTTGCGTGGGCGGTCCCAATAGAGTTCAACACCGTTTTGATCTGGGTCGTCTAAATAAATAGCTTCTGATACGCCGTGATCTGATGCTCCTGTGATGGGATATTTCGCATCGATCAACCGCTGAAGGGCAACCGCTAAATCTTCTCTTTTAGGGTAAACGATAGCTGTGTGATATAGTCCCGCTGAAAATTCCGGTGCAGGTGGTGCTCCTTTACTGTGCCAGGTATTAAGGCCGATATGGTGATGATAGCCACCTGCTGATATAAACGCGGCTGAATCGCCATAAGTGGTCATGAGCTCAAACCCAAGCAATCCGCAGTAAAAATTAAGCGAACGTTGTAAGTTGCTCACCTTTAAATGCACGTGGCCTATATGGGTTTTGGCAGGAATAGTGTAATTATCCATAATTATATGTTTAAACATCAAATTTACATAAAACAAATTCTACCTTTGTACAATGATTGTAAAATCTGCCGAGTTTATTTGCAGCAACACCCAAATTTCCAAACTACCGCCACCGGTAAAGCCCGAATATGCTTTTATCGGGCGGTCCAATGTGGGCAAATCGTCCCTAATCAACATGCTCACAGGTAAAAAAGGACTTGCCAAAACCTCCCAAACGCCAGGCAAAACGCAGCTGATCAACCATTTTTTGATTAACGAAAGCTGGTATATTGTCGATCTGCCGGGTTATGGTTACGCCCGCACATCCAAAAGTAAAAAAGAAGACTGGAACAAATTTATTCGTACCTATTTAGATAAGCGCGAGAGCCTGCAATGCGTAATGGCGCTGATAGACAGCCGCCTCGAGCCACAAAAGATAGATTTGGAGTTTTGCAACTGGCTGGGTGAAAAAGGCCTGTCGTTTGTGCTGGTATTTACCAAAGCCGATAAGCAATCCAATGTAAAAACCGACCAAAACATTGCCTTATTTAAAAAAGCAATGCTGGCAAGTTTTGAAGAAGTACCAACTTACTTTGTAACCTCATCAGAAACACAACTGGGACGTGATGAGGTGCTGGAGTTTATTGCAGAAGTGAATAAGAATTTTGAAGTGCCGGTCTTTTTCAGTTCCCCTCTCGAGAGGGGGCGCGATGGATACGAGGGGTAGCAGGGGTGTGTTATACGCCATACACTAAATATAACCATGCCCAGAAAGCCAATTCCATACAATCCCAACCTAAAGCAATTAGCCCGTAAACTAAGAAACGACAGTACTTTAGGAGAGATACTATTATGGAAAGAGCTTAATAATAAGCAATTCTATAGCTATGATTTTCATCGACAAAAACCACTACTAAATTATATTGCCGATTTTTATTGTTATGAATTAGCACTTGTAATTGAAATTGATGGCAGATACCATACCCATATTGAAACTTATGAATTAGATTTGCACGTGAAGCTGAATTAAAAAAACACGACCTGACTATATTAAGATTTACTGAACAAGAAGTAAAAAAAGATATGGTTAACGTACTAAGAACTATTGAAAGTTATATTGCAGATTACATTGAAAGCAATAATAAATAACAAGGTAAATTTCTTAAGTTCCCCTCTTGAGAGGGGGTGCGAAAGGAAAAGCGCAATGGCAGGGGTGTGTTATGCGCCATACCTCTCAAATTTACGAACGCACACTTATCGCTTTATTAACACACCCCTGCAGCCGCACGGTCGACCCGCCCCCTCTCAAGAGGGGGAACTTTTTATTTTCGTCATTGATTAACACATGAAAAAATACCTCTCCCTTGTAACTTTTGCCCACACCATATTTGCAATGCCGTTCGCATTCATCGGGTTCTTTTTAGCAGTTACTACTACCAGCTACCGGTTTGACTGGCTTAAGCTGGTTTTGATGGTTTTGTGCATGGTTTTTGCGCGTAACTCGGCCATGGCATTCAACCGCTACCTCGACAGGGATGTAGATGCCAAAAATCCACGCACCAAACAACGGGATATACCTTCTGGTCGTATCAGTCCAACTGCCGCACTTACTTTTACTATTATTAACTGTTTGTTATTTATTACCGCAACATGGTTTATTAACAGGCTATGTTTTTATTTATCGCCGGTAGCCTTGTTTGTTGTATTGGGTTATAGCGCTACCAAAAGGTTTACCGCGCTTTGTCATTTGGTTTTGGGATTGGGGCTGGCGCTGGCGCCTATCGGGGCTTATTTGGTGGTTACGGGGCAATTCGCTTTAACGCCGTTGTTCTTTTCACTTTCCGTATTGTGCTGGGTGAGCGGGTTTGATATTATTTACGCCTTGCAGGACATCGATTTCGACCAACATGAACATTTGCATTCCATACCAGCGTATTTGGGTAAGGCTAAGTCTTTGTGGCTATCGAGTCTTTTGCATGTACTGTCGGCTGCTTTTATTATTATGCCGGTGTTTTTTACCACCGTGGGCATCCCCTATTATATAGGCATTGCTTTCTTTTGTGCTATGCTGATCTATCAGCACCTGTTGGTTAAACCGAATGATCTTAGCAAAGTAAATTTCGCCTTTATGACCACCAACGGCATTGCCAGCGTGGTTTTTGCGTCGCTTTTTTTGCTGGATAGGTTGTTACTCAAATAGGGATTATAGCGGTATATCGAAATAAAACGTTGAGCCATTCCCAGGCTCGCTTTCAACACCTAATTTACCATTGTGGGAGTTTATTATTTCTGTCGAAATATATAATCCCATTCCCAAACCGCTCGTCATGAATTTTTTATCCTCAACGCGGTAAAAACGCTCGAATATCCGCTCGATCTCTTCCCTCGATAACCCGATACCGAAATCAGAAACAGACACGCGAATACTATCCTGTAATTTTTCGGCCTTAATAACAACACGCTTATTCACAGGCGAATATTTCACCGCGTTATTAACCAGGTTCATTACAACCTGTTCAAGTCTTGCTGCATTTCCGTTTGCAAAAAGTCCGGCCTGTATATTACTTTCAAAGGAATAATCAGGGTTAATATGCCGGGCATTTTCCACACATGAGGTGATCAGCTCGGAGAAATCCAATAACTCCAGCTTGTACTCAAGGCGACCGGCTTGTATTTTGCTTACATCGAGCAGGTCGCTAACCAACTGCTGTAATTTATTGGCCGCATGATTAGCTTTTTCGACGTACGTTTTCACTATGGGCGGCAGTATATCTCTTTTGTAGATCGCGAGTAACTGCAAATAGCCTTTTAAACTGGAGAGCGGCGTTTTTAACTCGTGGCTGGCAATGCCGATGAATTCATCCCTTTTTTGCATTTGCTGCTTCTGCTCTTCTATATCCGTGGCAGTTCCCAGCCATAGTATAATCTGCCCGGTTTCATCCCTTAAAGGTACGGCGCGGTTCAGGTGCCAGCGATATGAGCCGTCGGAACCCCGGCGATACCGATTTTCAACTTCAAACACATTGCCCGAGGCTAAGGATGCCTTATATCTTTCGTTTGTTATGTCCAGATCATCAGAATGTACGATGTCATTAAAGGTAAATTCTTTTTCCTGTAGCAGATCAAGGCCTGTATAATCATACCATTGTTGGTTATAAAAATTCACCTCACCATTTGGGAGGCTGGTCCAGGTCATTTGCGGGATATTGTTGGCCAATAGCCTAAAGTGTTCCCGGCTAATCAGCAGCTCGCTGGTACGTTCTTTAACCGTATCCTCTAATTCATCGTTAAGTTTTTCGGTAGCCTGGTGGGCTATCTTTAATTCATCATTTTTTGCCTGCAGCAGGTTTTCCGATTGCTTCTGAATAGTAAGATCTGTAAGTATCAGGCTTAATGCTGTGCCTTCATCAAGTTCCATCGCGTTGCATGATAAAAGAACCGGGACGGTTTCATGATCAGCGGAAACCAGGGTTAGCTCCAGCTTGCAGTCTTCCTCCCATGCGCTGTTGATGAGGTTTTTATACTTCCCCCTTAATTCGTGAGAAATAAATTGTGCAAATGGCAGCCCAACAACCTTTTCCAAAGGCATATTTATCATTGAAGCAAACCGCGAGTTACTGTAAAGTATCATTCCATTGCGGTTCAGGGTAACCGCGCCTTCATTCATTTTTTCAATAAAAAGCCGGTAAGTTTGGTCGGCAGTTTTAAGGGTATATAACTGGTGGCCGTTTTCGCCTTTCACTATAAACGCGTCAACCTGTCCCGTGCGGATAGCTTGTAAGGCATCGTTCGCATCCTCCAGTTGAATGCGCAGTTCGCTTATTTCATCCAGCAGTTGGTTATATGTAAGTTTAACCTGCTCCATAACAAATTAGCCGGCTTGTATACCCAGCCCCCTCAATACTTTTTCGGTGTTTGACATATCGCCGATCAGCCTGCGCTCAGGCGACGGTGATTTTTTTATTAATAACGGTAAAGCTATGATCTGCTCGCTTTCGGCAATTAAAGGCTGCTGGTAAACATCAACAATTTCCAGTTCATAGTTATCCTTCAGGTACGTCTCGCATATCTCCTTTAAATTAGCAATAGCACGTGATGAGTTCGGAGAAGCTCCCGTTACAAATAAATGCAATAAGTAAACTTCCTTCTTAATTAAGGTATCACCCGGAACATGCTGTTGCTTTATCATTTAAATTTAATTATGCAGGCCTTATATTCAACCCTACCAAAACTTTTTCTTCGTTTGACAGGTCGCCTATAATTTTGCGTATTGGTTCCGGTACCTTACGTACCAATGTTGGTATGGCAAATATCTGGTCGCCCTCGGCCAGTTGCGGTTGCACCAACAGATCAATTACTTCTATTTTATACTGCCCCTTTAAATGTTCTTCGCAGTACTTTTTAAGATTAGTTAAAGCAGTAACAGATTTTGCTGTGTTACCTGCTATATATAACCTTAATTCATATTTCTTACTTGCTACCATATACTATTTTCGGTACACTATTAAATTAGCCTTTGTCGTTGCGCCTGATCTTGATCATTTCATTTCGGGTCTTTTCGGACACACTCCTGATCAGTTCTTCTTCCTGGTAAATTTTATTCAGCTCCTCTTCTGCCGATTCAAACTCCGTTTGCAGGCTTGATATTTTTGCTTCCAGCACCTTACGTTTACGCGATATTTCGCGATCTTTGCGGCCAACTGCGTTTTCACGCAATACTTCGCCGGTTTGTTCCTGTAGCATTTGCGCTTCCCTCGCCGAACCGGTCAATATACCTTCCGGGCCTAAGTAAACGTCTACCAGGTCGAGTCCTTTATCGGTTATTATAAATTCCCTTACCTGGTTGGAGTGTTTCATCCCGCGCGATTTCATGATATACATTCCGCGGTTGCGCTCGCCATTATGTTCAATATCCCTCACCAGCAGCCACGCATCCACTAATGATGATACGCCTTCATCCGTTTGTTCATTTACAATATTGTTTAAACTCAAAGCAGTAAACATTACTGTAATTTGTTCTTCCTGTAAAAAATCAATCAGCCTTATCAGCATAGCCTTTACCTCGCTAACGGAGCCAACTGTAATCAGGTTAGTTATAGGGTCGAGTATAACGGTTTGTGGCGCGAATTCCTTTATTACCTTATACATGGCTACCAGGTGCATTTCCAGGCCATACAAAGTGGGACGCGAAGCATAAAATTTCAGTGTCCCTTTATCAACATATTGCTGCAGGTCCACGTTTATCGAATGCATGTTCCTGATGATCTGGCTTGGCGATTCTTCAAACGCGAAATAAATGCAGCGTTTGCCATTTTTACAGGTTTCATTGGCAAAGTAAGCCGCTATGCTGGTTTTCCCTGTACCCGCAGTACCCGAAACCAAAACGCTGCTGCCTTTAAAAAATCCACGCCCACCCAGCATTCTATCAAGCGCCGGTATACCAGATGTCACCCTTTCTGATGATACCGGCTTTTCCAGCTTAAGCGAGGTAACCGGTAAAACGGAAATACCATCTTCATCTATCAGGAACGGGTATTCATTTGTGCCATGTATTGAACCGCGATATTTAACAATCCGTAGCCTTCGGGTTGATATCTGATCTATCACCCTGTGATCAAGCAGTATAACGCAATCCGATACGTATTCTTCCAGCCCCTGGCGCGTTAATTTACCGTCGCCACGCTCACCTGTAATAATGGCTGTTACGCCTTTTTCCTTTAACCAGTGGAACAGCCTGCGCAATTCGGCCCGCAAAACCGCCTGGTTGGAGAGGCCCGCAAACAAATTTTCAAGTGTGTCCAGCACCACCCTTTTTGCACGGATACTATCGATGGCATAATTCAATCTTATAAATAATCCATCAAGATCATATTCACCCGTTTCCTCTATCTCGGTGCGATCTATATGAACGTGGTCGATTTTTATTTTCTTTTCCGCTTGTAACTTATCCAGGTCGAATCCCAATGAGGCCACATTCATGGCCAGCTCATCTGCCTTCTCTTCAAATGCCATAAACACGCCGGGTTCGCCATACTCCATTGCACCCCGCACAATAAATTCTATCGACATTAAAGTTTTACCGCAACCGGCATCGCCGCAAACCAAAGTTGGCCTGTTAAGCGGTATTCCCCCGCCTGTAATTTCATCTAATCCCTTTATTCCTGTAGGCGTTTTAGGTAAAAGCGGATGCCGGGATTGTGCCGCAGCTTTCTGAGTCTTGCTCATTTGTATTCCTGTGATTTTAATTACTACTACTTGTTTGATCGAAATAATACTCGTAATTCAACTACTAAGTGCATATAATCACAACTTATACCAAATTGTTTTTTATAAGTATGATTTTTATGAATAGAAATTAAATTGTTACGGGGAGCCTAAATAAAATCCGGAATTATACAGATAGTTAATAAAAATCAATGGTTTGCCGTAATTGGGTTCCCTTTATTGGGGAAGTTACATTAGATCCTTATCAACTTTTTCCCGCCGGGTTTTATAAGCGAGATAGAACAGCAGAATAGCAGGTACGGCATCAAAGAAAATATCGCTGGTAGCAATCATTTTCGGATAGGTGTGGATAATGTCGTATACCAACAAACCGATTGCCAGCAGTCCGCCGGCGAGGTACAGGTAAAAGAATTTACTGCTCATAATTTTGATTAACCGGGTAAATATATAAAAGTTTATCCGCCGGGCAATTTTAGCTTTTTGGCCGACTTTTCAATTGCATTAACCGAAAGCCTTTGATGTACGCATCGGCAATTCCTTATATTTAACTTCATGAAAACTAATCCAATACAGCTGCTTTGTTTTGTTGCGTTGTTGCTGACGGACTACACGGCATCGGCTTCAAAACGCGTTTCTGAACACGAAGTTGATATTGACAGCGCGAATAAGTACCTGGCCCGAACTATAAACATAGCACTAACGCTTGACGCGCCCAAAGAAGGACAATGGGGCCATACCTTAAAAGCGGAAGAATTTAAACTGATAAAAGATGCCGGCTTTACAGCAGTACGCCTACCCATTCAGTGGATAACCCGAATGGACAGCATAGCACCTTATAAAATTGACCCGGAATTTTTGAAAAGGGTTGATTGGGCTATCGCACAATGTGCTAAAAATCATCTGGCGATAGTGCTTGACAACCATTTAGACGAACAGTTAATGAGTGACCCGACTAAGTATCGCGACCGTTATATCGCCCTGTGGCAGCAACTGGCCGTACATTATCACAAATACCCCCAAACCGTTATGTTCGAGGTAATGGCCGAGCCACACGGTAAACTTTCAATCTTGTGGAACGATTATTTTAGCGACGCACTCACCATCATCAGGCAAAAAAACCCTACCCGCCCGGTTATAGTGGGTTCGAACTTTTATAATATGAGCTATGCACTTGGCAGCCTGAACTTGCCGGGGCAGGATAAATATTTGATCGTAACCTTCCATTATTACAACCCTATACAATTTACCATGCAGGGTGAAAAGTGGTTCCCGATGGGTAAACCGATGGAATGGATAGGTACGCAATGGACTGGTACCGATGCGGAAAAACACGAGATAGATTACAATATGAACCTGGTTGCAAAATGGGCAAAAATGAATAACCGGCCGATATTCCTGGGTGAGTTTGGTGCCGGTAATGCGGCAGATACCGCCTCAAAGGCACGTTATTTTACTTACATACGTGAGCAAGCTGAATTAAACCATTTCTCGTGGGGGATTTTCAATTTTTCAAATGGCTTTGAGATATATGATGTGAATAAGCAACAATGGCATGAAGATTTGCTGCATGCGTTAATACCACAGAAGTAAGTAAATAAACAAAAATGTCATTGCGGGGAGCAGATGGGATTTGAGCGTAAGGGCGACGAAGCGACCTCGTTGTTTTGCATGGTGACGAGGTTGCTTCGTCGCAGCTACCCACTATCCTTTGCGCTTCCTGCAATGACATT
>Ga0302309_10003079_pt1 | contig 13225 bp, 9 predicted proteins | sample III_Palsa_N1_1_FD_200453 | JGI IMG/M metagenome (GOLD analysis project Ga0302309, IMG submission 200453) | Peat permafrost microbial communities from Stordalen Mire near Abisko, Sweden - III_Palsa_N1_1 | ecosystem: Environmental > Terrestrial > Soil > Palsa > Peat permafrost | place: Sweden... | reverse complement strand
GCAGACTGTATGGCCAACCTCCGGTAAAGAAATTCCTCTTTATTTCCGATATTGTAACGAGACTTACCAATTTTTACGATAATTGGGTACTCCAGGGAGAGAAAGGCCTCCGCAATAATAGTAGGGTTTAACTTCTTATGTTCCTTCTCCACCTGAAATGTAGCCAGCCAAAATATTTTACCTCCGTCCAGCTTTATAGCGCAAGAACAGAGTTTTATACTGCCTTCCAAGGCGCGTTCCACCAACCGTTTTTTGTCATGGAGATCTCTTCCCAGAAAGGTCCGGAATGGAATTTTGAACAGGTGAAAGGTGAATCCTTTGCCATCCTGGGTAGCTTGCAGCCGGGCCAAATCCGTCCCCCGGAAAGGGATAGGCATATCCCGTTTGTAATTACGGATCGGCTTTTCTCCCTTCAGATATGCCAGCTTTTCATTATTAAAGTGGGTAGCCAAAGTCATGTTCAGGCTACTCAGAATGTGCATGGGAATCTCCCCCTTGAAATGCTTGGCTAAGACCTGATATGTGGTATTCATCTTCGAGGTGGTCAAAATCCCATCAGCGTCTTTTTTAATATCCGCCAACTTAACTTTAATACCCTCTGCGATATAGAACAGTTCTTTTATCTGCTCCTGTATGAAATAATGGGTAAAAATATAATTGGCCGCCCGGAAGCAAGCCCTTTGCCATTGGTACAATTTCCTATAGGCCTCCCCTATATATTCCTTGTCCTTGCTGTCAATAAAAAGCTGAATTTTACGAGTTAATATGATGGGATCGGCTGTCATTTCCGGGCCTGGGACATTTGTTGGAGTTTAATATGTGCCAGCCGGTACTGCTGCTGAACATAGGGTTGGGAGAGGTTCATTTTTTCGGCAATGGCATCAAAGCCAAGTTTCAATTCATAGCGCAGCCGGAATAATTGAAGCATTTCCCCGCTCAGGCATTCGTTATAAATGGGAATGTCTCTCTTCAAGATGTTTGAAGTAGCGACAGGAGCATCAAGCCTCTTTTTGGCCTCGACAACCTTTTTCAAGTGCTCCAACCCCTTTTGCAGTTCATGGCCTACAGCCTGGTTAGACGTGGCAAAACGCCTAGCAATTTGTTTATAGCTCAACCCGTACTTGAAATACAGGGTAAAAATGGTCTGCTGCTTGACCGGAAGATAGGGTATTACATTATAAATGACTTTCAACCGTTCTTCATCAAGATAGGGTTGTTCAGTATCCTCCTGCCCATTAACCCTATCAGCATAATTCTCAATGCTATCCGAATAAATGAAACTGCGATGGAGTTTAGTGTCAGGTTGCCGGTAATAATCATAGCATGACCAGGTGACATTCATGCGCATAAAACGAAAAGTATGCAACAGGCTAGTCATTCTTGCCCGGAAGGCCCAAGCCTTCAAAAAGGCTTCCTGGACAATGCTTTCTACGGCAAATTCATTGGACACGATTCCCATTCCATGCCTTAATAGGGGCTTAAAAAGGGAACAATATATAAAGGTCAAGCCAGCTTCCTCTCCCCGGGTAAATCTCAGGAAGCAGGCTTGCTCCTCTTTGGTATTTAGAATAAAACTCATAAAAAGAATTAAAATACTTCCCTATGGGTGATTGTCGCATTCATGGCTATACGGCAACTTTACACTTGCCTATAGGTGATTTATGAAAACAAAGATTGACTTATTTGTTATCAGTAAGGTAAAAGAAAGACGGCTTGAGAAAAACATCTCTCAAGCTGAGCTTGCTAATGAATTAGGCATGTCTGTAGGCTTCATTGGAAAAGTCGAAAGCACAAAATACCCTTCCCACTATAACATAAAGCACCTGAACCTGCTGGCTAGAATTCTGGAATGCAGCCCCCAGGACTTTTTACCTAAAAAGCCTTTGTCCTAACTAATCTTACTTTTTAACACCTTACAAAGATATAAAAACTAGAACACTTTCCTATAGGTGATTGTTTTTTCCCACTCCTGCCAATCGTCCGATCCGACCGCTGGTTGCTTTTTTAGGACATACAGTATCTCAACCAATTCTGCAAAAAATATGGACATACTCATACCAAAGCCTTGTTTAACCAACCGGCATTTTGATTTGCGACTAAGCCATCAGGATTACCGCCAGATTAGCCTCCGAGCGGTTCGAGGAGGGCCTGCAGGAAAAGAAGACCGTCAGCATTTGGGGCAACTCCACTACAGGGTTATAATCGTATTATGTACCATTTTTTATATATATTTAAGATATGTATTCCCAAATCAACCCTTATAAATGCCTCTAACCTATAATTCTTCCAATGAGATGAAATCCCTTTTTCTCTTGCTTTATAATGCAAAGACAGAGGAAGAAATTGAAGAAATCATTATAAAAAAGGCTGAAATTTTCAAAACCTCAAATTGGGTACCTATTGGTAATAATGAAAGCAATTACGGAATTATAGAAAACCAGCAATCCAGTCCCATTGCAGCTTTAGTAGAGAAAGTTACCAATTCCATTGATGCAATTCTTACAAAGAAATGTTTGGAAGCGGGGATTCAAACGGATGCCAAAGATGCTCCCAAATCAATGTACGAAGCCATCCAACTCTTTTTTCCAGATCATAAGCAGTGGGATTTGCCATCCTTTAGAAGAAAGCAGGCGGAAGAAATACAGATTATCGCCGACGGCCCCCCAAGAAATACTTCGGTAATTATCTATGACAATGGCGAAGGACAACATCCAATAGATTTTGATAACACCTTCCTTTCCCTAGTAAGAGGTAATAAGAATAAGATAATGTTTGTCCAGGGGAAATATAATATGGGAGGATCCGGCTCAATCGTTTTCTGCGGGAAAAAGGGACACCAATTGATTGGTTCCAAGAAATACGACGGTACAGGAATGATGGGCTTCACCTTGTTAAGAGAGCACCCCTTTGCCAAAGGTGAGGAAGAGTCCAAGAAAAATACATGGTATGAATATTTAAAAATAGATGGCAAGATCCCTGCTTTTGAACTAAATCAAGAGATCGATCTAAAACTCTTCAATAGAAAATTTAGTATGGGTACAATAATCAAAATGTATTCGTATCAATTTCCCCCTGGCTATTCCGGTTTTGCACAAGATTTGAATCAAAGTCTCAACGAATTCCTTTTTGAACCCGTATTGCCCATTTATACAGTAGATAATAAGGAACGATATCCCAATAATAAAGTGCTGGAACTCGATCTATTTGGTTTAAAAAGGAGGTTAGAACAGGAAAACAATTACATAGATGATCATTTCTCTGAAACATATTTTGATGAGTCTTTTGGTGAAATGAAAGTAACATGTTATGTTTTCAAAAGTAAGGTTGGCGATAATGATGTCAAGAAAACAAGAGAGAATATTCGCCGCTCTTTTTTTAAAAATAATATGGCGGTAATGTTCTCCGTTAATGGCCAGGTTCATGGTCATTATACCTCAGAATTCATTACCAGGACACTCAAGTTCAATTTATTAAAGGACCATTTATTGATTCATGTGGATTGCACCAAAATAAAATACGAGTTTAGAAAGAAGCTCTTTATGGCTTCACGAGATCGATTAAAAGGTGGTGACGAGGCCGTGGAACTTCGGGAATACTTAGGAAAGAAAATTAGGAAAAGCAAGTTGGATGATATCAATCGAAAACGCAAAGAATCAATCGGCTTAGATAGTGAAGACACTAATGAGTTATTGAAATCGTTTGCTAAAAACTTACCTAAAGACTCTGATCTATTCAAACTGCTACAGAATACTCTCAAGCTAGAAGAAAAAAAAGAGCAAAAAACCGAAAAACCACAACAAATAAAAGACAAGGTACAACGAGATAAAGCCCCCTTTAATCCGAAACGCTTCCCTACATTCTTCCGACTTCATAATTCTAGGTCAGAAGAAAAACAGGTGATAGCCTTGCCGAAGGATGGCGAAAGAATTGTCAGGTTTGATACAGATGTAGAGAATGAATATTTTGATCGAAGTGAGGAGCCTGGTGATTTAGAAATTGCTTTGTTAGACATAAAAAGAACAGATAGCAAAAACGGCGACAAACCGGGTAATGATATACAAATCAGTGAGCTACTGAATATTACCAAAAGTAGCCCAAATGAAGGAACAATAAAGCTATCATTTAATCCGACAAATCATTTACAGGCTGGCGATGAAGTCCAAATAAAAATATCGCTGTCTGGAGCCGGGAAAAGTTTTGAAGAAATGCTTTTGATTAAAGTAAAAGACAAGGAAATACCCAAAGAAGACATGCCTAAAGAAGAAGACACCTTTGATAATATAGGCTTACCCGAACTCAAGAAAGTGAAAAAAGAAGATTGGTCAAAATTAGAAGACGCCAACATAGAAATGACCCATAATACAGTCATGTTTCCTGTGGGAGAAGGGAACATGCTGGAAAAAATCATCATTAACATCGACAGCAAGGTCTTTCTTTCCTATAGATCAAAGCTAAAATCAGAAAATCAAATTACAACGGCTGAAAGACGCTACTTAGCCTCAGTGTATTTCCATACACTGTTCTTATACATGATTACAAAAAAACGCAATTATAAACTTACGCTTACCAAGGAAGGAATTGATGAAGAGGTAACTGTTGACGAATACATTCGAGATGTATTTGACAGCTACTATTCTGACTTCTTATTGAATTTTGGAATGGAACAATTAATAGAAAATCTCTCAGATTAATTAATCAGTAGTTTTCTGTACTGAGATGAATCGATTAGTCTTCATTAGTTTCCTGTGCAATTTCGGCGTCTATTATTTCTTTGGTAATAGCGCTGTGATTATTTTCTAAAGCAAAATTAATCACATTAGTAAATTTTTTATTAATTTCTCTGGGGGTCATATTTTGTCTAGGAATAATCCCAAGCAAGTGTTTTATCGAATCCTCAGAAAATGGGGTCAAATTTCGTTTCCTTATTTGAGCTTGCTGAATTTGTTCGATACAATAGGTATAAGAATCGTCTATGCTTAGTTCTTTAAACCTTACTTTAGTTGTAATTCTTGACCAAATAGCTGCTCCCAAAATAACCTCTACAGTCGCATCTTCAGGCTCAGAAAAAGTGAAATTCAAAAAAGACGTAAAGTCCTGCGTGAGATTATCGAATAAATCTCTCAAATCTTGAGAAAAAGTTCTATAATTCTTAGCTGAAAAGTAGACCAAATCTTCCATTTCATCTACCCACAATACAACTTTCCCAGGCGAGATTTGATTAGTTCCTATAAAACAGTAAAAAATACCCGATATAAACTTGATCCTATCCGAATTGTCAGTTATGCCTCTCGGCAATCCAACATTTTTTAGTTCAGTCTTTGTCAGACTGCCGTAAATATATCGATTCATTATTTCGTAAGTAGCCTCATCTTGACTACCAATTAGTAAAATTGCTTTTGCAATTTCCTTACTCCTTATTCTATTATTTATATAATCAGTGAACGCTTCGTCTCCCAATTCCGTTATTAATTCGCCTATTTGATTTCTTATTTTATCAAAAGTTAACCATTCAATTACACCTTTAAAAAAAGCTTCTGTTGCCTTTGCGTCATTTTTGGGAGACTTGACATATATATGAGTTATAATATTATCTCCAATTCTCTTTGCCTTATTGTAGTAGTAAATTGAAGTAAAAGTTTTACCGCCTCCCCATGGCCCTAAATTAAGCACGATCTGCCTGCTTCTTTTTGTCGCAGTATCCTGAATTATCTTGTCAAATCTTGCTTTTAATGTTGGCATTCCAGCCCAGTTTATGTTCGCACTTGATTGACCAAGTGAAGGCGTTAAATCCTGGAAAGGGTTAAATTTTAGATTCAAAATATCAAGCATAATTAAGAAATTACGTTATGTATTAATTCAATATTTTGCAGATACTTACTAAATCTTTTTAGTTTTAATTGGGTCTTTTCTGGGGTCGTATCGCTATTACGAGGTGCGATAATATTATCAATTTCACGGATAGCATCTAAAGCATATTCTTTGGTAGGAATCTCTTTAAGAAGGTATAAATATATTATTACATCATGAGAACACCATAAGTGATACACGGGAAACGCATCAATCTTGTCTTTTAAAACCCCTCTAATAGCATTTTCATCGTCCGTTAAAAAGACTAGGCCACCCTTTCTATAATGCACAAACTGATCAAGAATAAGGCAAAAATTATCTCGTTCTCCCCTATTTCGCTCCGTGGGTCTAAGAACAGCTCCAAAAACTCTTCTTTCAAATTCATGCTGGCTGCATTTTCCAGTCCGATAAACATATCTTCTTCGAGCTGATAAATGAGGCATACTTCGGTTGTAATGATTCTTGATTTCGGAATTAACAGTTGGAGAAAAAATGACCTCAGTATTCTTTATTAAAAGCTTCAATACGTTATTATCCTTAAATATTGTGCAATGGTTCAAATTTATAAAGCTGCAAGCATCTACAATACAAGTAAATTTCATAAGTGGCTTATTGTGATATAACTTTCTGATAATCTAGCAGATTTTTTTGCTAGAAAAACCTTTGAGTTATAATTAAATCCGTTCTCTAATATATTATATAATTCCGATATTTCAATGATTATATTCCTTTCAATTGCAAGACCGAAAATAACAAACAATTCTGTAGCCAATAATGGCATTCGTAAGGAAGCCTGAGCACCAAGTTGATTAAATGCATTAAATAGACCTTCTCCAATGGCATTATCTATATCCGTTGGCCTACGGTCAGAATAAAATTTGTAGTGAATATCTCCCGCTTGAATAAGGGAGTATGAATACATAAATTTTTGCTCAAACCAATCTTCATTTACGTCTTTAAAATCTGTACCCTTAAAAACAGGAATTGCGTTAATAAGATCCAAAGCAGAACTTTGCAATCTGTAAAATGTTTGAGCATTACTCAGGATACTTATTACCCCCAACTGATTTAGCCATTCAAATCTTGGGACAAAAATATGCTCAGCGTAAACTTCTTTTTTTCTCCACTCAAAAGATATTTTTCTAACTTTTTCTCCTACAAATGACTTGACTAGTCCTGATGATAGATTTTGCTTTTGAACCAGTCTATTCTCAAAGCTTCCATCAGACGAACTTAAAAGTTCATTAAGTAGATCTTTCTGATTAATATTATCGTTAAACCCAGAAAGCTCCTGCAATACTGATATTATCACATCAGCATCTTCCCTCATTATAAAATAAAAATAAAACAGGGTTTCACCAGATGTTAGTCTAAAAGCATAGTCATTTTTGTCCGGCAAATAAGTTAATAAAATTGATGCTGACCTTGTTAAACTTACAATTGAATTAACATTCACCAAAAGACCCAATGCTTGCAATAGCTTAATATAGTGCTTAAAAGAGGTTGTCTGTTTCCCACCATCAGTAATTTTTCCTCTGCATTTTTTGTATGCTGGTGAATTGGCCTCCATTTCTTTACTCCAATTAACCAAATTCAGTTGTAGAAAATTCAACGGTAAGTGCTTCTTACCAATAATTTTCAAAATTTTGCTACAAATTATTAATTGCCTAACAGTCGTATGTGTTTGGGATATAAATCTAAACTGATCTATCTTTTCTATTACTGCGTCCATTATTTCTATATAAAACAAGCAGCACAACCTTCAGACTCAACGTCATCGAGAATATCGAGTAAATAAGGTGACTTACTTTTGTCTTTGTTTCTTTTAAGAAACTCTCTTTTTATAGCTTCAATCCGCTCTGGCTGCATCAATTGCTTAAGGCTCTCATTCTGATTCCAAGTAAAACCTTCCTTTTCATTTTCATAGGCAATAGCCTTTTCAAAAGCATCGGGATGTTGCTCATATAACCATACCCATTCAATTCGTTGTTGAAAAAAACAAAAGTAGCAACCAGATCTGCTTCGAGCATATTCGCCCTTCTGGCCATTTACTTCAAAACCAAGCTTTTCATAATATTCCGGGACACCAACCCCACTATCGCGCAGCAGAGCAAAAATATCATCTCTTACGAGTATATCCCCATTATCTATTAAAGGAAATTCTCGCTCAAGTGCCAAAGGATAGCTGGTGGTTTTAAGCCACTCAAACACAGCTTGATTAAACCAAGCAGTGTTTTCATTTAATAAGAGTTCAAGCTTTTGTTGCATATTTAATCTATTGGAGATTGGCTGAACCAATACTTCCAACGCTCTCCCGATATCATCGGAAGCAAATTTGAATTCGTATATCTCCTTTAGTGAGGAGATATTTTCATTCTTCAAAACTTTATTGATCACATCCTCACTCCAAATATTCTTCCTAAATGGAAAGACGGATTGAATATTGCTCTTCCTGGAAATATAGCCTTCACGCTCCTCATCACCGCGAATACCGACATAAGATACTACCGGATCATCACCGACAAAAGCCTCAAATGGTTCCAATTTCAATTTTTTGGTACACCATCTTGCTGTAGAAGAAGGAAGATAGCCGCCAAAGACATTGTAATAATGGTCAAAGGGATCCTGCGTGCTATTAGCAGCGGCTTTCAGCTTTATGATCTCTTTCCCTAGATACACTTCCAATCTTTCGATTAAAGCGTAGGTTGCATCCAATTCCTTACCTGTATCGCAGCTGTAATACTCAATATCAAGGTCGGGATATTTTTGATATAAATATATAGCCAAGGCGGCGCTGTCTTTACCCCCAGATATACCTAGCACATGTCTTATTTTCTTACTCATTATTATTTAATAACTCCTGTAATAACTTGGTCAAAATGGTTATATTGATCTTCTTATCCTTTCCTAATATACCTTTGATTTTATTTAATTGTACGTCCATTTCTTTTGTCCTTTCTTTGGGGACCCTTAATAAATTCTTATTTAGCCCTTGGACAAAAGAGGTAATCTCCAATTTAAATACTTCTTCGGTTGCTTCATCTATCTGTTCTTTACTTATCTCGCAAAGATTATCTAACTCATAAATTAAGTCTTTTATTTTATCATACAATATGACCTCTTCCTCATCTGTAATATTATTTAAAGATTTATTAAGGCATGATTGAGCGATCGCTCCCAACCAGGCTTTTCTGTCATCCAGTTCGGATTGTAGGCGCGTATAAAAAACTTTCTGGTGGGGTAATAATAAATGTATCCTGAGCCCGGTGAATCGCTCTTTCAATACCTCCTTATATAGAGGAAATACTGTCCTACTTCCCAATATTTCCTGTATAAAATATTGCTCAAATCGGTCAATCAAAGAATCATAACTCATCCTTAATTCTCTAACTGCTTCTTGAAGCCGTTTAATAAATTGTTCCGCTAAGGCTGGTTGGGTTTGCAATTCCTGCAAACTGTATCCTAGAGCCGTTGGAAAATCATCGAAAAAAGCCTTTTCTGGGTCCTTGGCTGTTGCAATAACTTTTCTTAATGCCAAGGTTCTCTTTTCCAGGCGACTAGTACTCTTACTGTACTCTTTCAAATCTTTATAAAAAATTAAAAAGGGTTTTATAGTTTGTATAAACGCCTTGATATTGGGTTTATGATGCTCAGATTGGTTCAGAAACACTCTATATCGATTGAATAACTCCAACTTGATGCCAGCGACATCAAAGGCCTTGATGGAAAATAATTCCGGCTTCTTATTTAACAGTTCAAGAACATCGGAATTGATTTCAGCCACGAAGGCGCCATCTTCATAAAGGGCAAATTCATCACTCTTAGAAAGGAGAAAAATAGGCAGCCAAAAATCAATAAACCCTTGCTTCAATTTGAAAGGTCTGGAGGACAATATCCTTATAAATTCGACCAACCCTTTTTCCTTATTCTTAGTAGATGCTAAAAAAATATTGCCTGCCTCCCAAAGTTCGTTAAAACTAGACTCCAACGGTTTATCTAAAACACCAACGTTATCACGGATTTGATGAATTCCCGTTTCGCGAAGTAATGTTAGATAAATTGACCTCTCGGGGGGAAACTCATTCTCTTTGAAACCAATATTTTCCGCATCAAGCTCTGAAAAAATCTTATCAATAAGTCGTTTCCTTGCCAATGCAACTTGTCCGGATACTTTTGTTTTGTTGTTTAGTTCATTCCGATAAACAGGCGTATGCGGATATATCTGCTCACAAATGGCAGACAATTGTTGATTAAATTTTCGACGGTTTGCTATTTTTAGTCTATTACCTTTCCAATACCAGGAAATGTTCCCATTATCTGTATATAAGCTATCAAGGACATAATGATTGAGCAGTCTTATCTTAACATCTACAACTTCATTCAATAATTTCAAAGCGACTTTATCATCTGGATTAGTCTCGATTACCTTTTTTACTTTCTGAATTTCAAAAAGGAGGCTTCTTATATCCTCTGTATTCTTGTATACCCCATAAAGAATAGCTTCGTTACAAGATCGCGAACAGTCTTCTACTTTTTTCATAGCCTTTGCCCCTTCAGAAAAAATAAGATTGATAAATCCATCGACCTCTCCCTCGGGTACCACATTTATAGGTTCCTCCGTTAGTTTAAATTGAAAAAATCTAGGTGTTCCTTTTTCATAATAAACAGACTTGGCTGAAATAAAGGGAAATTCAAAATATTCATTCAGATAATTAACAACATTTGTCACCTTCTCTATCAATCTGCCTGCATCATCAATTGCCAGTTCGATATCCAAATCTGTTCCCTCGAATAAAATATATCGAAAACTATGACCCACATACCGAATTATTTTCTTCTTATCCAATTGCTTAAGTATCTCTTCTGGGTTTCTAATACCCAAAGAAAACTTGGCATAGTTATAATAAAATTGAGGTTCTAGTCTCGCCGAAGAAGTAGCGAAGATATTCAAAAGTCCAATGAGCTTTATTAATTCACCTGCTTGCTTTTGTGTATTAATATCTTTAAAAAAACCTTCAATGCGTTCCAATGATTTCCTAATAGCGGACCACTGTGTATAATGAGGGTTGTACTTTGATGTCAAAAATGAATAATATCCGTTGAGGAGGTAATCGTAGACTTGTGGAATGGCAAAGTAAGTTTGCTTGGTTTGGTCAAACTCGGTTATCCCAAAATAGTCTTTGGATTCAATAAAGGTAAAAAGACTTCTTTCGTTCTGACCATATTTCTGTAGACCAAGTGTCAATATGGATGCAGAAAGAATGTCAAAGGGTAATAGTTTCCGTGCAAAATCCTTGTCAAAAAAGTCTTTTAACGGAAAAGCCTTTGCAACTTTAATACAGTCAAAAAGTCTATCAAAATTCTTATCGATTAATTTTTGAGGAAACTTTTCATTTATCCTCTCAGATGCCAGATATAGTAATTGCTCAACAGGTTCATTGAAAGGGAACTCCTTTAAACGGCCCTTTACTTTATCCCACTCTTGTCGTTGTATCCGATTTAGGGTTAATGAATAAGCGCTGAAGTCCTGATGCAAGGACGTGATCAGGAGTGTATCATTCTTGCTATCATTAACCCATTCAGCCAATTGCTGAATGAAGTACAACTCGGATTCAGGATTATGTTTGGCGGCAAATTCCAAGAATTTCCCAAACTCATCAACTATAATAGCAAGCCCCTTGCCTTTCCTTTTTAATGCCTTATACTCTTTATCTATGGCTTTAATTACATCAGCAGTAGTATATCCTTTGGCTAAACCATATTGTTTGGCAAAGGATCCCTCAAATGAAGTGCCCTCACCGACGATTGTGAGAAAATGGTAGTCGGGAATGGAGTTCAAAAGTTTCTGATATCCCTTAAAATGGACAAAACTGCCCTCAAGAGTCTGTTTTAAAGCTAAAAGGAAGGATGACTTACCGGACCCATAGGCACCAATGAGGGCATGAGATTTTATGCCTACCGAACTGTCATTTAATATGTTATTGAATGCTTGGATAGCATTGGGCGTGGGGATATAATTAAAGATATATTCACTATCTCTAATAATGTTTATCGACGGAGAAAATTTAATCTTTGTAGCAGCCATGTAATAAATCCCATTTTTTAAATTCTGCCTTAAATTGTAGTTCGCGAATACCTGCGGTTTCCGTATAGGTGATCCCTTTATTCTTTTTGGTTATTAACTCAATCTTACTATAGAGCCCTTCTTCATTCAAGGCGAAAATGGCGCCCGGTGAATTATAACCGACCAACATATCCTTAAAGGAAACTGATTTTCCGTATGATTGATTGTCAAGGATAGCAAACAATACCAACTCTGCCGGCAGATCAACTTGAGCCTTATTTTCTGCTTGATACCAATCGATCAATTTGCCTTCAGCGTTTTCCGATTTGTAGGAGTTAATTAAATCAAGATCGATTAGCAAACTTGAAAAATCTTCTTCAATATCAATCTTTGTATCCTTATAGGAAGGCCGGAGATAATTCCGGAGGAATACACTGAAATCAGAATTAATAGTATTATCCACGACGTTTTTCTGGTTCTCTTCTTCTGTTTTCCTTCTAATGAAATTAAGGAACTGATCTTTGGTAAAATTGGGCCTACCTTTTCTAAATTCATTGAAGAATAGATTATAAATGGAAGCCTTATTGGTTTTTATTAGGGAATAATGAAGTAACCAAATGGTGGTAAGGCTTTCTATGTAAGGATCGACCCCCTTCCTATCATGGAAGATAAAATCGCCTAATTCCGTTATTTTATTATTTGTATCTACTATTCCAAATGCCTTCGACCAGTAGTTGATGGAAGTCACCATGTTCTTACCTACTCCCAGGCTGACCACGGCAGACTCATCGTTAAAATTCTCGCTTCTTTGAATAAAGTCATATCCTCTTTTAAGCCAGAAGTGTTTGCATATAAATGATTCATGCCCAGAGAATTGGAGTTTCATTGCCTTTTATATATATTCTTGTAAAAATAACTAATATATTGTCTATTATTTACCTGGATTTGAGTAGGTGAAAAGAATCTTAATATCTTATAGCTAGGCACGTTTTCCATGAATTGTAGATTCATCATCGACTTCTTCTACCAAAGCACATATATAATAATATTAAATATGAATTGCGGTTTTAAAGCATTCTTTTTAACGATATTTTACCCCGTTCATTTCAATTTACTCTCCAGCAATTGCATATCCCCACTCACCTTCATGTCCACCACCTCCGCATAGATTTGCGTGGTTTGAAGCTTTTTATGCCCCAGCATCTTTGAAACCGTCTCGATGGGGATTCCGTTACCCAGGGTAACAGTCGTAGCAAAAGTATGCCGCGCTACGTGAAATGTCACCTTCTTTTTAATATCACACAGATCGGCAAT
>Ga0302309_10003078_pt1 | contig 13231 bp, 12 predicted proteins | sample III_Palsa_N1_1_FD_200453 | JGI IMG/M metagenome (GOLD analysis project Ga0302309, IMG submission 200453) | Peat permafrost microbial communities from Stordalen Mire near Abisko, Sweden - III_Palsa_N1_1 | ecosystem: Environmental > Terrestrial > Soil > Palsa > Peat permafrost | place: Sweden... | reverse complement strand
CGGTAATGTTCACTGTGGAGATCAGTGCAATTGTAATGCTCGTGGTTACTATTTTCACCCTGTTCAATAAGGACCAGGGGAGCTTTGGCTATAACTTTACCATATTTGTGATTTTATACCTTACTGTACAGTTTGCCACTTTTGCCGAAGCCATAGCCGAAGCACGCGGTAAAGCACAGGCCGAAAGCTTGCGTAAAACCCGTTCGGATACTCCTGCGCGTTTGCTGATAAACGGAAAAGAATCAATGGTAATGTCGTCATTATTAAAAAAAGGCGATGTATTTGTCTGCGAAGCTGGTGACACTATTCCTACTGACGGTGAGATCACCGAAGGTATTGCTTCTATTGATGAATCGGCTATTACCGGCGAATCTGCCCCGGTGATCCGCGAATCGGGCGGTGATAAATCATCGGTAACCGGCGGCACGAAGGTGTTATCCGACAGGATAAAAGTAATGGTAACCACCCAACCGGGCGAAAGCTTCCTGGATAAAATGATAGCGCTTGTTGAAGGTGCATCGCGCCAAAAAACGCCGAATGAAATTGCTTTGACAATCCTGCTGGCTGGTTTTACATTGATATTTGTGATAGTTTGCGTAACGCTGAAACCTTTTGGCGATTACGCCAATACGCCGATCACGATAGCGGCATTTATCTCTTTGTTTGTTTGTTTGATTCCCACAACTATCGGTAGCCTTTTATCGGCTATCGGTATTGCGGGTATGGACCGTGCTTTACGTGCCAATGTGATCACCAAATCAGGTAAAGCAGTTGAAACTGCCGGCGACCTGGATACATTGCTTTTAGATAAAACAGGCACCATCACTATAGGTAACCGCAAGGCTACCAACTTTTATCCCACAAAAGGAATAAAAGAAGATGATTTTGTTACTGCCTGCGTTTTAAGCTCACTGGCCGATGAAACCCCCGAAGGCAAATCAATTGTTGAACTTGGTGAACAAGGTAAAACCAAAGTATCGGTTAAAGTTCCCGAAGGTTCACAGTTTATCAAATTCACTGCCGAAACCCGCTCAAGTGGTTTGGATACCCCTGATGGCTTACGTATCCGCAAAGGTGCTTTTGACTCGATAAGGAATATCACCCTTAAAGCGGGCAACCTTTTTCCTGCGGATGTTGAGGACAATGTAAAAACCATCTCCTCAAACGGCGGTACGCCATTAGTGGTATCGCAAAATGAAGTGATATTGGGTGTAATTGAGCTGCAGGATATTATAAAAACAGGTATATCCGAACGTTTTGAACGTCTGCGTAAAATGGGTGTTAAAACTGTAATGGTTACCGGGGATAATCCACTAACAGCCAAATTTATTGCAGAAAAAGCTGGTGTCGATGATTTTATTGCCGAAGCCAAGCCTGAAGATAAAATGAACTACATTAAGGCTGAGCAGCAAAGCGGAAAGCTTGTAGCGATGATGGGCGATGGTACAAACGATGCACCGGCGCTTGCACAGGCTGATGTGGGCGTTGCCATGAACAGCGGTACACAGGCTGCTAAAGAAGCAGGCAACATGGTTGACCTGGATAATGACCCTACCAAGCTGATTGAAATTGTGGAGATCGGTAAGCAGTTGCTGATGACCCGCGGTACTTTAACCACTTTTTCTATTGCTAACGACGTGGCCAAATATTTCGCAATCGTTCCGGCTTTATTTATGGTATCAATACCTGCATTAAGGGCATTGAACATCATGGACCTGCATAGCCCGCAATCGGCCATATTATCAGCGGTAATATTTAACGCCATAATCATACCGATGCTTATTCCGCTGGCATTGCGCGGCGTGGCATATAAACCGATAGGGGCAAGCGCATTATTGCGCCGTAACCTGTTTATTTATGGCTTGGGTGGTATACTCGTTCCATTCATCGGTATCAAATTAATCGACCTTGTAGTCGGCATTTTAATATAATTAATACTAATAAAATTAATATGAAAACTTATTTCTTACCGGCCTTAAAATTAACAGTTATACTGTTAGTGCTGTTATCGGGTATCTACCCGCTTGTAATAGCAGGCATCGGAAAATTTACACCAGGGCACGGCGATGGCGAAACCGTCAGTTACAAAGGGCGCGTGGTTGGCTATGCCAACATAGGCCAAAAATTTACAAAAGATCAGTATTTCTGGTCACGCCCTTCTGCCGCTAATTACCAGGCAGATGCCAGCGCTGGCTCAAATAAGGGGCCATCCAATCCTGATTTTCTGAAAGATGTAAAAGCACGTATTGATACATTTTTAAAGCATAATCCGGACGTAAAACGGTCGGACATACCCGCAGAACTGGTGACTTCATCGGGAAGCGGTTTGGATCCCGATCTTTCCCCTGCGGGTGCAAAGGTACAGGTGGCACGTATTGCGAAAATCCGCAATATCCCTGCTGCGCAGATCGATAAAATTATTGATGACAATACCGAAGGGCCCTTATTAGGCTTGTTCGGCCCTGCAAAAGTTAACGTTTTGAAAATGAACGTGGCCCTTGACGAACTTAAAAAGTAATACCCTACATCATCTATATCTATAAAAAACAAAAAAAAACTATCATGAGCTGCCTGTAAAGTCAGCAATGAACGGGGCAGTTCATGGTAGTTATTCTATTTACTAAAATCATTTATCAAATGAAAACACAACTACTATCAATAGTGGCCCTGGCTATTATTGGCCTGAAAGTTCAGGCCCAGACGAATAACCCGGTTATTAATATGATGAAAGCAGACGTTGGAAAACTGAAAGCAGATTCCATCCGGAAAGCAGATTCTATAAAAAAAGCTATGGACACGGCGACACCTTTGGGCTATGCAGACTTCAGTTGGCTTAACGGGAATAACCGTCAATCTTCAAAATTATTGGACAACGCCTATTTTACCGGTGATTTTACTTTCGATATGAACTATAGCCAGTCAAGCAATCACCCGAACGATGATTTGGTAACTGGATCAACCGCCTTAGCACGTAACAACGAGGTTGACGTATCAATGGTAGCTATTGGCGGCGATTTTCATTATGACAACGTACGCGGGCGTATTATGACCCAATTTGGTACACGCGCTACAATAGTTCCGCGCAATGATTATAGCGGATATAAGGGTTTATATGACCTGCCGGATGCCTACCGTTACTTAAGCGAAGCTTATGGCGGTTATCATTTTGATGTATGGCATGGTATCAACGTGGATATGGGTATTTTCATGTCGTACATTGGTTTGTTTTCTTATAATAACTTTGAAAATTGGGGCTATCAGCCATCTTATACTTCTGATAATACACCATGGTTCTTTAATGGTGTCCGGATACAGCTGTTCCCGTCGGTAAAAACGAAAGTCGAACTGTGGATAATCAACGGATGGCAATCTTATGGCACGTTTAATAAAATGCCAGGCTTCGGTGGTGCATATGTAACCCAGCCAAACCAACGTACGAAGATCATATCCAACAACTATTTCGGAACAGATGTTGCCGGCGCGCCGGGTGTAAAAAGGTACCATACCGACAACTCATTCGAATATTTATATTACGAAGGAATAGATAAAAAGGGGCCGGGCATTAAACGTATGGCATTCTCTGTCACTGCCGACTTTGGAGTTCAGAATGGTACCGCTCCGGGCGGGGTCGTTTATTCGCCCTTTGGAAAAAACGCGTCTAACTTCATGAGCGCCATGGCATACAACAGGATGATGTTTGGCGATGGCGCTAAATGGGGATGGACCTTAGGCGGCGGGGTTATGTCTAACCCAAGCCGTTATTTAGCAATAGTACCCCCGGGGCTTGCTACCGACTCGTTTTTAGCCGCTTCTGTTCCCGGTGCAAAAATGGCAGGCTGGGATGCCTCCACTTCTATCGACTATGAGCCCAATCAATTCTTAACAGTTCGTTTCGAATTGGTGCACCGCTTTATGAATATCCCTTATTTCAACGGACCAGGTGGTGTTACTACCGGGCCGGGTGGTAATGGTTATCAAACTAACCCGTCAACTACTTACAATCCAAACTCATACATCCCGAACCCACCGACCATTACAAATGCACAGGGACAAACAGTAGCTAATCCTAATTTTATTCCCTTTGATTTAGTAAATGCTGAAAGCAGGTTTATACTTGCTTTGATGGTTAGATTTTAGAACAATATAACACCAGAAGCTGCTGCTGATTGCAGTTGCTTTTTTCATAATGACCTGATGCCATTTATTAAAATGAGAATTACCTATCAATTTGATAATGAAAATTGCCGCTATAGTTATGGCCTTTATAGCTGAAATGTAAGAAATCAGCTTGTTTTGGCTTGAAATGATACTTTGGCATGTTGATGGTAATAGATGATTATAATATTACAAATTTAATAATTACAACAATGAAAACATTTAAATTAACGATGATCATAGCTATCATCATGACATTTGGATTAATTCAAAAATCAAATGCCCAAAAACAATCAAGCGGATTGTACTTAACTTACAACGACTACTTAAATCATAAATTAAGTTACACGAACAGCCCCATTTCTATTCATGAATTTTTCGGCGGTAACTACGTAACAGTTATCAGCAATGGTCAAAAGCTACAATTCGAAAAGAATAAAATATTTGGTTACCACGATAATGCCAATAACGATTACAGGTTTTTTAACAATAAGGCTTATCAAATTGTTGATGCTAACGGATTTTGTATTTACAGTCATGAAAAATTAGTACCCCAGGCAGGTGGTAAAGGACCTAAACCAACAATGGTTTATTACTTCAGCAAAAAAAATGATGGTGAAATACTGCCCCTTGCACCCGAATACATTGCAAAAGCTTTCGTGGATAATACTAAATTCAGGTACCTGGTTGAAGTCGCCTATAAATCGGATATAAAACTTGATGCGTACGATGACCTGTCGCATGAGTATAAAATAAAAGAATTATATGCCGAAAGTTTAAAATAATTAATGGTCGCCTCACCTAAATCCTCTCTCCTGGAGAGGACTTTAGCTTCGCTCTTTTTTAGAACCCTCTCCTTTGGAGAGGGCAGGGTGAGGCAAAATATTTAAGATAAGCGCGGATTATTTTTTTGTAATTAATTATTGTTTGTTAATTATAATTTGGTTTGATTGAAATTCGCGTGTAAAGGGGGTGTTCACACCCCCTTTAATAGGTTTTGGGGGATTGGGTGAGTGGTTGATTGGGTAAGTAGTTGATTAAGTTGATTAAGTTTGTGGGTAAGACGTTTAGCGCAAAAGCATTATGTGATGTTTTAACTTTAATCAACTTAATCCAACTCAATCAACTTTAAACTAAAGATAATGAACGAAGAAAATAAAGAGCAATCAGTTGAGCATTTCCTGGACCTTATAAAACGGTCAAGGCGGGGTAAGTTTAAGATATACATTGGTATGAGCGCCGGTGTGGGGAAAACTTACCGTATGCTAAAGGAAGCGCGTACCCTGCTGCGCAATGGCATTGATGTAAAAATTGGTTATGTTGAAACCCATAAGCGCAAAGAAACAGAGGCATTAGTTGAGGGGTTGCCAATAATCCCGCGCCGTAAGCTCTTTTACAAAGGCAAGGAACTGGAGGAGATGGACCTGAACGCCATCATTAACCTTCGGCCCGAAGTGGTTATAGTTGATGAACTTGCGCACACCAATATTGAAGGCAGTAAGAACGAAAAACGCTGGCAGGATGTAATGGACATTTTAAATGCAGGCATCAATGTGATCAGCGCTATAAATATTCAACATATTGAAAGCCTGAACGAAGAAGTTGAAAAAATAACAGGGGCTGCAATTAATGAACGAATACCCGACCGGGTTTTGCAGATGGCAGACGAGGTAGTTAATATTGACCTGACTGCCGATGAACTGATAGACCGTTTAAAAGAAGGGAAAATATACGATGAGAAAAAGGTTCCGCTTGCATTAAACAATTTTTTTCAAATTGAAAGGATCTTGCAGCTCCGGGAACTGGCGTTACGAGAAGTTGCCCACCAACTGGAACGTAAAATAGATGTTGAAGTACCCAAAACCATCAAACTGCGGCCTGAATTATTTTTAGGCTGCATCAGTACAAATGAAGAATCGGCAAAAATAATTATCAGGAAAACTGCCCGGCTGGCTTCCTATTACCGCTCAAAATGGTATTTGCTTTATGTGCAAACCTCCAACGAAAGCAGTGATAAAATAAACCTGGCCTCGCAGCGGCACCTCATCAATAATCTAAAATTAGCCACACAATTGGGTGCTGAAGTTTTAAAGGTAAAAAGCAATAATATTGCCAAAACAATTTGGGAAACAGCGGACAAATATGATGTTACTACCATTTGCCTTGGTAAGCCCCACTTTAAATTTTACCAGCTTGTTATGAAAACCGCCGTTTTTACCCAACTGCTTAATAAAATGTCACAAACACATATTGACCTTGTAATACTATCATAATGACTATTAAAAATAAACTCCGGGTTGGCATCAGTTTTTTGTTCTTGCTGGCAATTATTTGTTGCGGTTTATCCATTTACTATATGAACCGTCTTTCGGATGACGAAAAAAATATCCTAAAGGATAATTATCAATCTGTACAATACACAAAAAATATTTGTGTAGCTGTTGACGCAAGCCATGACGTGCTAAACAGGCAGCAAATTAAAGTAATTGAAGAAAACATTGCGGCCGAGGAGCATGATATTACCGAATCCGGTGAAGGACAGCTCGCTGACTCATTAAGGTCAAAATTTGAAACACTTAAAAGGATTGATGCCAATGCCCCCAATGCTGCGGAACTACATTCCTCAATAAGGAAACTGTCATACGGTATCATGCAATTGAACATGACAGCAATTGAACGTAAATATGCGGCTGCAACAGCGACAGCAAGTAAGGCCACGCTGATTATGGCTTTTGTGGCATCATTCCTGTTTTTAGTTGCCTTTAGTTTTGTTGTAAATTTTCCGGGCTACATTGCTAACCCTATAAAGGAATTAACAGAGCGGATAAAGGAAGTTTCGAACCGCAATTATCAGCAGCAGCTTAATTTTAAATCGAACGATGAATTTGGCGAATTGGGCCAGGCTTTTAATACCATGACCAAAAAGCTCGATGAATATGAACATAGCAACCTGGCGAGTATATTATTCGAAAAAAGGCGAATCGAAACCATTATTAATTCAATGCATGATGCTATAATAGGTCTTGATGAAAAGCAATTCATCATTTTTGCAAACGACGTTGCCAGTACGCTGATTGGTCTGCCTGCACAAAGCCTGACGGGGAAATATGCCCCGGATATTGCCATGGAAAACGACTTGCTGCGAAACCTTTTGGTGAATGATCAGCATAAAATGAAAATTTATGCTGATAATCGGGAAAGTTATTATACCAAAGAGGTATTATCGGTTACCAGTAAAGATAAGGTTATTGGCAAGGTAATCATACTGAAAAACATAACTGAATTTCAGCAGTTGGATGAAGCTAAAACCAATTTTATTGCCACCATATCTCACGAATTGAAAACGCCTATATCATCTATAAAAATGAGCCTTAAATTATTAGAAGATAAGCGCATTGGCGAGATGAATACGGAGCAGCAGCAATTGGTTGAAAATATTGATGAAGATGCCCGCAGACTGCTGCAAATAACCGGCGAGTTACTGGACATGGCCCAGGTTGAAACGGGGAAGCTGCAACTTAATTTTGGCAGCACACATCCTAAAAACATTGTGGATTATGCTGTAAAAGCGCTAAAAACAACTGCCGAGCAAAAGCAGGTAACGCTAAACGTACAATGCGACGAAAACCTGCCGGATGTACATGCCGACCTGGATAAAACTACATGGGTTTTGATCAACCTGCTTTCAAATGCGATAAAATACAGTCATGAAAAATCAACCGTTGATCTTGTCGTTAAAAAATATAAGCAGGATGAAATAGAATTTTCTGTTCAGGACCACGGACGGGGGATAGACCAAAAATATTTATCCAGGATATTTGAAAGATATTTCAAAGTCCCTGGCGCCACCTTTGATCAAACAGGCACAGGTTTAGGGCTGGCCATTGCAAAAGATTTTATCGAGGCCCAGGCCGGTAAAATAGGCGTTGAAAGTGAAATGGGCGAGGGCAGCAGGTTTTATTTTACATTGAAGATGGTCGGGGAGTTGAAAGGTTAAAGCTGAAAGGTAAAAGGCGAAAGGCGGGAAGTCCCTTTGTGTTTTTGAAATATTATTTTACGCCTTTGTTTCCTTTTCTTTTTAGGAAGTTTCAACCAATCTTCGAACTCTTTTTGAGATATTCCCAGGATTCTCGCGCGAGGTTGGGGGCCTTTTCAGCCTATGGAATATCAGGAGTAGGGGTCGAAATTTGTAGCGCTACAAATGCTACAACCTGCTACAAAACGCTACACTATTGATAATTAGCAACTTAGGCACTGACAAAATATTGTCAGTGCTTTTTCTGTTTCCGGGCAAATTTTTGGTGTATCTACGGTGAAGACAAGGCGGTGTTTCATTACCCGTCAGCGGCGCACGGGAAGGCTGACGTTTTAGCTTTGGGCTGATTCGCGTGAGGTCGGTTATAAAAAAAGCCGCTATTATAGCGGCTTGCGTATGATATTTTAACAGCGGGCTACTTAGCCCGTTTTCTTATCGCATTAAGTTCTGTCATGAAAGTTTCCGCATCCCTTTTGGAATGAATAGCCATAGACAAGCCATCGGCACTTTGTTTCCTTATGCCGCCCGAAACTGAACGGCCTGCATTTGAGCGGGCAGACAGCTTCTTAATTTCATTGATCTTACCTTGAACGCGTGAATCCATACACAAATATACAATTATTACTTTAATTCAACCATGTAATAGCGATAAAGATCATGCCGGTCCGTACTGTAATCAAACGTTTCCGGCTTGGGTTTGAAGAACGCCGAGCCGTCTTTCTTCCGTTCAATATCAATTTGGTTGCGCAACAATTTAACATACCAGTCCACTCCAATTGTCTCAAAAAACTCGCTCAAATGTTCTCTGTTTACTTTAAACATGCTGTGGTACAAAGTAGCCCGAAGATCATCAGTTCCATCCAACCCGATAATCATTTCAGGGAATTCGGTTAAAAAGGTGGGTGCGAATAAAATAGCCGTTGAAAAAACCCTGCCCGATTCGCGGTGTTTGAGCCGTATATTGTCGGCTATCTCCAACTCGCCAACAGGTGGCCCCATTGCCAGGTTGTAAACGTTAGGCAAAAGTGGATCCGGATGCGGTTTTATGATTACGCGTATCAATACAGAATCGCCGTTGAACTGAAGGGAATTAAATTCCGTTATGCTCATATTCCTGTTAATTTTTCCCCACCGTAGGTCAAATGTTTTATCGAAGTCAATTGTAATCATAGGTCTGATTGTTCGCAGGCTAAGTTAGCCCTTTATTCAAATAATTTATTGCCCTTAAAACAGATGTAATTCAGAGGTCTTTTGTGTAAACACTTTCTGGAGATTATTTAAAATCTTTTCTATCGCGAATGTGCAGCGCAGGCCAAAAGAGGTGGTGCACTCGTGCTACTCTGAGTAACTGGCCAACATCAGCGTGCAAATCACAACCCCAACAGCGCCACATCCGCCATCGGCAGGAATACTTTTCTGCTGTCGTGCAGCAGGATAAATCCGAATTTTTTGTCGAAGGAAACCACATCTTCATGTGATGAGTCAGCAACCGCCGTGTTGCCAGGACAAAGAGCCATGGATATATTTAGTTGCGAAAGATTATTGAAGGAGATAAAAGAACTTATTCAACAACCGCAATATTATCGGTGGCATTTCTTTAACTAAATACTTCTGCAGGGTTTATATGTAAAAATTCCTGCCACGGAATACCGCTGTTGCCAACTAATAACACTTTATTTGGTGTATATTTATTTTTAAATGCGGCCATCCCGGAGGTATTTCCCGAAGTACTGCTTTTTACCTCTAAGCCTATTACCTTACCCCGCTTTTCTAAAACAAAATCTATTTCATCATTCCTGTGCCGCCAATAATATACTTTAAAATTTTCTGTAAGGGAATGGTTTACCAGGTGCGCACCGATAGAAGATTCAACGATCCGGCCCCATTGGGCCGGTTCTTTAACAATTTCTTTAAAAAATTCATTCCGCTGCGCACTTATCAGCGCTGTATTATGAACCTGAAACTTAGGACTTGACGCGCGTTTGCGAATAGCATAAGCCGCATAAATCTCTAACCCCGCAAGTAAACCTGCGGTATCCAATAAGTTAAGATAATGTGATAAAGTTGTAGTATTACCCGCATCAGTCAATTGCCCCTGCATTTTGGTGTAAGAAAGTATTTGTCCTGAATACAAGCAGCCTAATTCAAACAGCCGTTTCATTAACGCGGGTTTATCCACTCTTGTAAGCATTAATATATCTTTTGATATGCTTGTTTCAATCAATGCGTTATTAATATATTGTTTCCATCTTTCTTCATCTTCGATTAGGGCAGCCGAACCAGGATAACCCCCAAACCAGGCATATTGACTGGCATTCCAACCAAACGCATGCTGCATTTCGGTAAAGCTCCAATGCCCTAAATAGGTGCTTTCAAAACGACCGGTTAATGATTCTGTTAAGCCTTTTTGTAATAACAACCGCGACGAGCCAAGCAGAATTACTTTTATATTTTTACCCTGGCGTGAATCTTCGTCCCATAATCGTTTTATAATTTCGCTCCAATTATTAATCTTTTGAATTTCATCTATTACCAATAAAAATTCAACAGATTGATTTAGCGCCATTTTTAATCTTGCACTTTCCCATAACTGCTCCAGCCATACTGCGGTTGAAGCCGGTACAGCATCGGCAGATTCAAATAGCCAGGGTATGGTTATTTTTTTCAATAATTGGGTTATCATAGTGGTTTTGCCCACCTGACGGGGACCCATTATTACTTGCATAAAACGTCTCGGCTCCTTTATGCGTTTTGTAAATTGCTGTAATACAGGTCGTTCATACATATTTTACATTTTACTCAAAATAGTGAGTAAAATTACTAAGTATTTAACAAAAACGATTACTTTCCGATATAAAACTTACAGAAATATTTCAGATGTCTGATTTCCAACTACGGAGCACTATCCTGAATACTGTTTCCCGATGCAAGAATCCACGCTTTTAGTGGGTATCGATGACTAAAAGGAAGAAGATTAGCTCCAATATCCGTAGTTAACACTCGTACAATATCAATTCAAGTAAATTTGCAATTTTTTTTAAATCACTATTGCCTATTTGAGTAAAAATCCTGATATTTGCAAACTCTTTACAAAAAGGGGTAGAATTAAAAAGATTTGTCATGTCAAGAATTTGTGATCTAACAGGAAAAGGGTCTTTGGTTGGTAATAACGTTTCAAATTCAAACGTTAAAACAAAACGCAGATTTCATCCAAATTTAAAGCTTAAGAAGTTTTATATTCCTGAGGAAGATAAGTGGATAACCTTAAAGGTTTCGACTTCGGCTGTTAAAACTATCAGCAAAAATGGCATAACTGCCTGTATCAATAAATTTGTAAAAAAAGGGTACATATAGTGGTGAGTTGTGAGCGGTGAGTTGTGAGTAGTTAAAATTTTAATCACACACCAAATCACTAATTCAATAAATCACTAATTCAATAATTAAAAAGAGATGGCTAAGAAAGGCAACAGGGTTCAGGTAATTTTAGAATGCACCGAGCATAAAACAAGCGGCATGCCTGGTATGTCGCGGTATATTACCACAAAGAACAAAAAAAATACAACTGAAAGACTGGAAATGAAGAAATTCAATCCTGTTTTAAGAAAAGTAACCGTTCATAAGGAAATTAAGTAATTAGTTGATTAGGTTGATTAAGTTAAAAGATCAATTCACTAACTCAATAATTCAATAATTCAATAATTAAAAAGAGATGGCAAAGAAAGTAGTTGCAACGCTGAAAGTAGCAGGTAAAGGCAAAGATTATTCAAAAGTGATCACCATGGTGAAATCACCACGTACAGGTGCTTACTCGTTTAAAGAACAGATCGTAGCTAACGATTTCGTTAAAGACGCGATTGCCGGGAAATTATAACCGGTTGTTCTGATCAAAATATAAAAGCCATCTTGTTTAACGGGAGGGCTTTTTTTGTGATGTGTTAATGATGTGCAGTTGTGCAAATGATTTTAAAAAAACAATTATTCATTCACACGTCCTAAATCCGCACATTTGCACATTCGCATATCTGCACATTAACCATGGGATTATTCGATTTTTTCAAAAAAAAGGAAAGCACGCCGCAGGAACAGGAGGCGTTGGATGCCGGTTTGGAAAAAACTAAGGATAACTTTTTTTCAAAGATCACCAAGGTAATCGCCGGTAAATCAACTGTTGATGATGATGTTCTGGATGAATTGGAAGAAGTGCTGGTAACATCTGATGTAGGTGTTAAAACCACCTTAAAGATAATTGAACGTATACAGGCACGCGTTGCCCGCGATAAATATGTGGGCACATCCGAACTGAACGGCTTGTTGAAGGATGAAATTCAGAAATTATTAGCCGAAAATAACAGCAACGATTTCTCGAACTTTGAATATGGCAGCCATAAGCCTTATGTAATTATGGTGGTTGGCGTAAATGGTGTAGGTAAAACTACAACTATAGGCAAACTGGCCCACAAATTAAAACAGGCGGGTAACCAGGTGGTTATTGGCGCAGCTGATACTTTCCGCGCAGCAGCAGTTGCCCAGATACAATTATGGGGCGAACGCATAGGCGTAAAAGTGGTGGCACAGCCAATGGGTTCCGATCCAGCCTCTGTAGCATTTGATACCTTACGCTCTGCTGTGGCCAGTGGCAATGATGTTGTTATTATTGATACTGCGGGCCGCTTGCATAACAAAGTGGGCCTGATGAACGAGCTTACCAAGATAAAAAATGTGATGCAAAAGGTAGTTCCCGGCGCACCGCATGAAATATTGCTGGTACTCGATGCATCAACAGGCCAGAATGCTATTGAACAATGCAAGCAATTTACCGAAGCGACAGCCGTTAACGCACTGGCATTAACAAAGCTTGATGGTACGGCTAAAGGAGGCGTGGTAATAGGCATATCAGACCAGTTTAAGATACCGGTAAAATATATAGGCGTAGGCGAAAGCATGAATGATCTGCAATTGTTTGATCGCAAAGCATTCGTGGACAGCTTATTTAAGGATTAAAATAGAATTTGTCATTCTGAGCGATAGCGAAGAATCTTC
>Ga0302309_10003076_pt1 | contig 13234 bp, 14 predicted proteins | sample III_Palsa_N1_1_FD_200453 | JGI IMG/M metagenome (GOLD analysis project Ga0302309, IMG submission 200453) | Peat permafrost microbial communities from Stordalen Mire near Abisko, Sweden - III_Palsa_N1_1 | ecosystem: Environmental > Terrestrial > Soil > Palsa > Peat permafrost | place: Sweden... | reverse complement strand
CCGGCCACGATCAGACAAAAAGCGGCCAGCAGGCCCGCGATCATCCTGCTCATTGAAGGTCCTGTTTATACTTGTTGAGATTGGAAATATCGAGCCGGGTGAGCAGATCCAATGCCCTTGCTTTTTCGTCGGGGGGCGATTTTTGGAAGATCTTGTCCAGTTCGGTGGATTTGCCTTGGAACCAGAATTGGAGGATCATGGTATTGGGTGTCTCGGTATTGACGGTATTCAGCATGTTGAGCGCGTTGAGAATGGCCGTTCTTGCGTCATCTTCCTTGTCGTAAAGTTGGTCGAGACCGGAACGAAAATAGCTGTAATAAGCATCGTGCACCAGGGTGTATTTGCTGTTGGTGAGATTCTCGATCAGCCAGTAGCGGTTGCGAACGCCATCGAAGGGCTTCCAACCATTGATACTCTGCGCTTCGGGTGCGTTGTTCACGATATTGAGCGCCTTTTGAAAATAAGGGTCTCCGCCCCGCAAAGAAAAGGTATCGAAGTCGAGGCCCAGGATCATATAAACATAGTAGGCGATCTCGGCGGTCAGGTTAGCCGCATAGGGCTCCGACCCCTGTACGCGGTTCTCATTGAAATCGAGGGTCTGGTATTCTACATAACGGAAGGTAAAATTCTCGTCCTGAAAGTTGATGAGCGGGCTTTGATAGGAGCTGTTGTAAATGGGGCGCCCGGCCTGGACGGTGAGCGTGGCCTGAAAGGTGGTCGGGTCGGTGTTCGAACTGATATTGATGAGAAAATTACAGAGTATCTTCTCATTGCTCTTGAAGGCTTCATTCGACCATTGCCGGCCATTGATGAAATTATACAGGGCTGTCTGGAGGGTCTGGAATTGTTTGTGGTCGATCGTCGAGGGCAGCCTGTTGGCGATAACCGCGACATTCGCCTGCAGCTCCTGGGAGTAAAGCCGGGGAAGCAGGGTTCCCAGCAGGATCATCGATATTAGACAGGTTTTACGCATATAACCTCTTTATTACTGTATCAACGATATCTGTTGCCACTTGTTGCTTTGGCTTTTTTTCGTAGGCTTTTTCGAAGCCATCCTTCCCGAAAATGGTGATCTTATTGGTGTCGATCCCGAATCCCGCCCCTTCGTCGTTTAGGGAGTTCAGGACGATGAGATCCGCGTTCTTGGATTGCAGCTTGCTGAGGGCATAGTCACGGCCACCGCGGGTTTCCAGGGCAAATCCCACCAATAACTGCCCCTTCTTTTTTTGACCGCCGAGTGTCTTCAGTATGTCCTTTGTCCGGGTGAGTTCCAGGGTCAGCCGGTCTTCCGTCTTCTTGATCTTTTCGGTCGCTTTTTCAACCGGGGTATAATCCGCAACTGCCGCGGAGAGTATGGCAATGTCGGCCCCGGCAAATTCGTCCACGCAGGCTTTTAACATCTCGGCCGCGGAAACTACGCGCTGAACGGTAACGCCGGGAACGCCTGGGTCGAGTGGAGTAGGCCCTAGTACCAGGTGAACGCTAGCTCCGCGGGCGGCGAGTTCCTTTGCTATTGCGATCCCCATTTTACCGGAAGAATGGTTGCCGACGAAGCGAACCGGGTCAATGGCTTCATAGGTAGGGCCTGCCGTCACGAGGGCCTTTTTGCCGTTCAATGCACCGGCTAGCTCAGGTGAGCCGTGGTTGCCGGCCAGGTCGTTTCCACCGGGTGAACCATTGGCGGTTGAGCTGTCGTTGCCGGCGGACAGCACGGTGCGGAGATGCTCGAGGATCGCTTCGGGTTCAGCCATACGGCCATCGCCAAAGAGTCCGCTTGCCAATTCGCCCTTCCCGACCGGGATGACCCTGTTCCCAAAGCTTTGGACGCGCTGGAGGTTGTTCTGCGTGGCGGGATGCCGCCACATGTCCTCATCCATCGCCGGGGCCAGGATGACGGGACATACCGCAGAAAGATAAGTGGCCATGAGCAGATTGTCGCAAAGGCCGGAAGCCATTTTGGCCAGGGTATTGCAGCTCAGGGGGGCGACGACCAGAATGTCCGCCCATCGGCCCAGCTCGACGTGATTGGCCCAGGTATCGGCCATAAAGAGGTCTGAAAGCACGGGATTCCTGGACAGGGTCGCCAGGGACAAGGGGGTCACGAAGTCACGGGCGGCGGGGGTCTGGATCACCTTTACAAAAGCCCCTTCCTTGATCAGGAGCCTGACCAGGAGAAGGGATTTGTAAGCGGCTATGCTGCCCGTAACGCCGAGCAGGATTTTTTTTCCCTGGAGCATGGAGTTAAATTATAAAACGGCAGGACGCTGGTGCGTACCTGCCGTTCGAACACTTATTTCAGCCTTATTTAAACAGATCGTCGTCGTTACGGCGATAGTATATCTTATCTTCCATGAACTCTGCCGTGGCGAGCAGGGCCGGGTTGGGCATCCTTTCATAGGCCTTGGAGATCTCGATCTGCTCCTTGTTCTCGTGGATCTCTTCCAAGCTGTCCGTATGACTGGCAAATTCTTCCAGCTTATTATGCAATTCCTCCTTCAGGGAGATATTGATCTGGTTGGCCCTTTTTGCGATAATGGCGATAGACTCATAAAGGTTTCCAGTCTTAGCCTTGATATCGGTGAGGTTCTTTGTTTCCACTACATTGGTAGTGTTTGCATTAACTTGCCTTCTTAACCTGCTCATTTTTTAACGTTTTAATGTTGTTTTGAGATATGGTCAGGTATTCCTGAACACTTTTACCCAATCTGCTGTCTGGGAAACGATCGATGAACTCATTACATTGTGTAACGACCTGTTCAAAACGATCTTCCTTCTTTTCTTCTATGCTTTGGAGCGCGTACTGATAATCCGATCTTATAATCAATAACTTATATAAATCACTCTTCTCTGAGTCGGGATAGCTGTTCATCAGGCTGTTGAGCGCAACACCGGCGGCCCTGTAGTAGCCGAGGTCGTAGTACAACTGGGCATTCTTATAATCCTTTAGTTCCAGCTTGGCCCGGCACTTGTCGATGATCTCGTTTGCTTCCTTTATCTTGTCCGAACCCGGATGGGTGTTGACAAAAGCCTGCATAAAGCCGATGGTCTTTGTGGTATTCGTTTGGTCCAGGTCTACTTTGGGCGACTGCTTGTAGAAGGTGTAAGCCCGCATATAGTCCATTTCCTCGGCCTTATTGCTATTCGGGAACACCTCTACGAAACCCTTGAAGAGGTTTTCCGCATTAGCGTAGTCCTTAAGCATATAGGCGCAGTAGGCGAATTTGTAATAGATGTCCTCGAAATGTTCACTACCCTTGAATACGCGGAACAGTTCTTCGAACAATTGCTGGGCATGGGTATAGTCCTTATCCGCATAGTATTTGTCGGCCACCCGCAGTTTATAGTCATAATCATTGCTTTTCATCACTTTGGAAAAGTGTGAACAGGAGGTGCCGAAAACGATCGCCAGTGATAAAACAGTTAATAGACGCATAAAGGCCTGCAAAGTTAAGGTATTTGGGCAAATATATAGGATTAATAGAAAGAGCGAGCCCTCGGGGCTCGCTCTTAACTATTTATAAAGAATTACTATTTCCTTCGGAGGTTCGGATGCGGTGCGGGAACCGTATTTGGTCCTTCTTCGCCGGTACCGTCCTTGAGGTCGACCGTATTCTCTTCGCCGCCGCTTTGAGCGTAACGGAAGATGAACCTGTCAGAGCTAACACCTTCTTTTTCAACGAGGTAGTTAATTACTGCATTTACCCGATCCCAGCTGAGCTGCTGAGCGGCCTTGCTGGATTCGCCATATCCGATAACAGCGATCTTACAGTTGGGATTGTCACGCAGTTTCTGAGCAGTGCTGGCCAACAGGGCTTTGTTGTCCTTGGTCAGGGTTACCGTGCGTCCCTTGAAGTTGATGCTGGGGAGGTCGCCGATATTGCACTTGTGGCCATTTCCTAAGCCAGCAGAATCGATAAGATTGCGCAGATCCTTGCAACATTGGGGGTCCGGGCATTTACCAACACCGTCCGCGTCAACGGGCTGACATTGAGTGGGGGTGATCAGTTCCTTGTCCTTACAATCGGGAACGCCGTCACCATCCGTGTCGCGGCTTACACCATGCGAGTCAACCGGGCAGCCTTTGGGCGTGTTGGGCTCCAGATCGAACTGGTCGGTCACACCGTCACCATCCGTGTCATCCAGCACCGGTTTGGGCAGCTTCATGTGACGGGGGGCGTTGATCTCATTATACGCATAATCCAGGGGGTTGATCCACCAGAGAGGCTCGACCGCATGTTTCCTGAAGATGTTGTAGTTGAGACCGATCGACACAAAATTGTAGCGATCCTTGGAAGCAACCTGAGCGATTGACTGAACGGCATTGGGAGAATAGTTATTCTGCCACTGCTGTCCTGCGAGAAGGTTGGTCGTAGTAAATGTGAACTTATCTTCGATCGCCAAGTTAAATCTTTCATTCAGCTTAAACTCGAAGCCCATACCGGCCACCCCTACTACATCCAGCGGTGCGCCGCCAAGAGTTGAGCTCGTGCTGGGGCGTTCTGCGATATGATTCCAATTCCCGGTCAGGACGCTTTTAAGCGCACTGCGGATCTTGCCTTTGTTCTTATGGCTTTCATCGGGGTATTCGGCGATGACATTGGCGTAGCCCGCCAGATAGCTGTCATCCTGCTTGTAGAGTGTGCTGTAGGTCATCGCTCCGATGCCGCCGAAGAAGTAGGCGTTCCAGCCGGTCTTTGCCTTGTGGAAATTGATGTTGTTGATGCTGATCACGCCCTGCAAAGATGCTTCGTGAACGGTTGAACGATAATTATAAAAGATCGAAGGGTAGTTGCCCGCGCCATCGCCCGGGAACAGCTCCGTTTGCGTCAGCGACGGGTTTTTCCCGTACGACTGACTGTACTGATAATTCAAACCTCTGAGCCTGATCCAGTCATATTCTCCCCGGATCGAAAACACATAACCCAACGCTTTCCTCACATGAAACCCAAAACCGCCGGTTGGACCCCAGTTAGTGACGGAAGTATAGCTGGAAGTATAACCCCCTTTTACTCCAATCTCCCACGCATTCCTAGGTTTAGCCGGAAAAGGATAAGCATTATTGAGAAATTCATTGTGCTGTGCGAGGCGTTTTGTAGGAATGAGAGAAGAGTCCCGAATATCATAGCTACTTCCCACGTCCTGGGCCCTCGCATATGACATAAACAGGCAGAGTAACCCAAGAAAAAGAGTCATTTTTTTACTTGCCATAACTGAAGTTTATGTGAATGAATGAATTAAACCTGAGAAGAATATGCTGCAAAAATAAATATTCGTGAGCAATGGCCAAATTTTTTTAACAATACATATAAAAATAAAGTCGTATTAAAATCCGGCGTTAGACAACTGGAATATAAAATTAGATGCATTCAGTGGAAAATATTTTAAAGTAGTAATATTGTCCTTCCGTTCATATTGTGCGGTTTTCGTTACGGGCCCGATCCCCGCATATCATTCATTACCATTATCTATAAATGAAAACAGCGCAAGCTATACTACGTGAGGAGCTGGTCGTCTTCGAGCGAACGTTCAAGGAGGCGGTAAAGAGTCAGACCCCTTTGCTGGACAGGATCATGCAGTTCATTGTCAACAGGAAAGGCAAGCAGCTCCGGCCCATGTTCGTATTGCTGTCAGCTAAGCTATGCGGCCCCGTTAATGACTCGGCTTACAGGGCGGCATCGCTGGTGGAACTGCTTCACACTGCAACGCTTGTGCATGACGACGTGGTGGATGAATCGCTGGAAAGACGGGGATTTTTTTCCACATACGCGCTCTGGAAGACGAAGATATCGGTTTTGGTAGGCGACTATCTGTTATCGAAAGGATTACTCTTATCGCTGGATCACAGTGACTTCAGGGTCTTACAGTTGCTATCAGACGCCGTTAGGTAGATGAGCGAGGGGGAATTGCTGCAAATGGAGAAATCCAGGTCCCTGAATCTGAGCGAAGCCATTTATTTCGACATTATCCGGAGCAAGACCGCCTCATTGCTTGCCTCATCCTGCGCCGCCGGCGCCTATGCCACCTCCCAGGACGAAGCGCTCACCGAAAAGCTCCGCCAATTTGGGGAGAAGGTAGGCATTGCCTTCCAGATCAAGGACGATCTGTTCGACTACGGAACCGAAAACGTCGGAAAACCCACCGGCAATGACATCAAAGAAAAAAAGCTGACCCTACCGCTGATATATGCGCTTAACAAGCTTGACAAAGCTACCCGCAGGGAGCTTATCTATATCATTAGGAACAAGAATAAGGATCACGAAAAGGTCCAGTACGTGATAAAGAAGGTGGCCGAGGCGGGCGGTATCGAATACGCGACCCAACGCATGAACACTTACCGGGATGAAGCGCTGGCCATCCTGCATGAATTTGAAGATAATGATGTCCGTAAGGGCCTTGAAGAACTGGTCCGTTATACCACAGATAGAAAATATTAAGCCCGGCAGACGGTTTTTATGGTTGAAAAAAGGTGGAACATATTAGCGGCGGACCCTGTCGAAGTCAATGCTTTGCAAGCTTCTCTGGGAATTAACGAAATCTTGTGCCGGGTCCTGGTGCAGCGTGGTATAAAGACATTTGAGGAGGCCCGGGGATTTTTTCGTCCCAGCCTGGCCGCACTCCACGATCCCTGGCTGATGAAAGACATGGACAAGGCCGTCGACAGGATCATGCGGGCCCGGGGCCGGGAGAAGATCCTTGTCTTTGGCGACTATGATGTGGATGGAACCACTGCGGTCGCATGTCTCTATGATTTTCTTAGCCAACGGTTTGACCCGGGAACGGTAGACTTTTATATCCCCCACCGGTATCGCGAAGGCTACGGCATTTCCAGGCAGGGCATAGACTATGCGCACGCCAATGGATTTACGCTGGTGATCGCATTGGACTGTGGTATAAAATCCATCGATCTGATCAAATACGCGGCCTTGCTCGGGATCGACTTTATCATCTGTGACCACCATCTGCCCGATCCCGAATTGCCCGAAGCAGTAGCCATTCTCAATCCCAAACAGCAAGACTGCCCATATCCCTACAAAGAACTCTGTGGCTGCGGGGTCGGATTCAAACTGATCACGGCGCTCTGCGGGCCCCTTGGTCTCGAAGAAAAGGATGCACTATGCTACCTGGACCTGGTGGCCACGGCCATTGCCGCCGACATCGTCCCCGTAGACGGAGAGAACAGGGTGATCTCATTTTTTGGCTTAAAAAAAGCCAATGAGGCTCCCAACTACGGGATCAGCGCGTTGATCCAGGGGAGCGGACTACAGAAGGAACTGAAGATGAACAACTTAGTCTTCATGATCGCCCCGCGTGTGAATGCCGCGGGGCGAATGGACGATGCCCGGAAGGTGGTCCATCTTTTCACCGCAACTGCCCACGAAGAGGCGTTATCCTATGCAAGCCAGCTCCATGCTGACAACACAGACCGGAAGGAGATGGATCTCAACATGACGGAAGAAGCGCTGGCGATGATGGAGCAGGAGTTGGACAATCCTGGCCGCAGATCCACGGTGCTTTACCAGCCGCACTGGCATAAAGGTGTGGTAGGCATCGTTGCCTCCAGGCTGATAGAAAGATATTATCGTCCAACGGTGGTCTTGACACGCAGCGGTGAGATCATCGCGGGAAGCGCAAGGAGCGTAATTGGTTTTAACGTATATGAAGCCATCCACGCCTGCAGGGAATTCCTCATCGGTTATGGGGGGCATTTTGCCGCTGCCGGTATCACGCTGATGCCCGGTCAGGTCGAAGCTTTCAGGGAAAAGTTCGAGGAAACGGTCGCCGCAACGATACAACCACAGTCACTGACCCCCGAACTCATCATCGATGCGGAGCTCTCGCTCGATGCCATCAGGCCTTCCTTTTATAAGATCCAGGAACAAATGCAGCCCTTCGGTCCAGCGAATACTCAGCCGGTATTTGTAGCACGCGGGCTCACAGACTCAGGATCCCGTATCGTCAAGGAACAACACGTACGATTCTCCCTGCAACAGGGCGGAACGCGGGTCGACGGGATCGGGTTCGGTCTGGCGGGCAAATTTCACCTGCTCCAGACCGGTATGCCAGTGGATGTGGCGTTCACCCTGGAAGAGAACGAATGGAACAACCAGAAGAGCCTGCAGTTAAAGGTCGTCGACCTTCAACTGCAGCACGAGGCTTCTAGGCCTCCAGGATGATCTTCCCCTTGGTTTCGCCGCCCATAAGATCCACACTCCTTTCGATGAAGTTGGTCAGGTTGTTACCCTTGAGCAAACCCTGGGACAACAGCGCCAGATCGGATAAATTATGCACCAGCTTTTCCTGCCGGCCCTTGTCGCCATCTTTTAGAATATTTTGGTAGATGGGGTGATTGCCATTGACGGTGAGGGTGACCTCATCCGGCATATTCGCATAAAAGCCGCTCATCCCTCCCCCGTTCATGGCTGCCATGTCTTTCATGCGGCGCATGAATTCGGGCCGGGTGGCGATGACCGGCGGCGCATCCGCGCTGAGCCCTTTTATTTCTACCGTAGCGTGCAACTCGGGAATCTGTCGGCTGAATAGTTCCTTCAGTGTGGATTCTTCTTCGGTGCTCAGTACACTGCCGGTTATTTCGGCCTTATCGATCAAATTGTCGGCGATATCGGCGTCGACACGCGTAAAATGTACCTTCTCCCACTTCGATTCCATCTGGTTGATGAAAGCAGCGTCGATCAGTGTCTCCAATTTGACTACGATATAGCCCTTAGCCTGCGCCTGCCTGATATAGCTGTCCTGTTGTATCGGGTTCGTTGTGTACAGGATCACCAGCTGATCTTCCTTATTTTTTTGGAGCGTTTCGACAGCCGCCCGGTATTCATCGAGGGTATAGAATTTCCCGCCTTTGACGTCTTCCATAATATGGAACTTCACTGCTTTGTCGAGGAACTTATCGTCCGTCATCATTCCGTACTTCACGAAGAGACCAAGGCTTTCCCATTTCTCCTCGAATTCCTTTCTTTCCTTGTTGAATATCTCTTCGAGCTTATCGGCTACTTTCTTGGTGATATAGCCGTTGATCTTCTTAACGTTCGGGTCACCCTGCAGATAGCTTCTGCTTACGTTCAGAGGAATATCCGGGCTATCGATGACTCCATGCAGGAGCATGAGGAATTCGGGCACGATATCCTTTACTTCATCGGTAACAAAGACCTGGTTGCTGTACAACTGGATCTTGTCCTTCTGGATCTCGTAGCTTTGTTTGATCTTCGGGAAATACAGGATGCCCGTCAGATTGAAAGGGTAGTCGACATTCAGGTGGATCCAGAACAAAGGAGCTTCGCTATACGGATACAGCTCCTTATAAAAATCCTGGTAATCCTGCGGCGTGAGCTCGCTGGGTTTTTTTGTCCAGGCGGGCGTAGGGTTATTGATCTGCTGGCCTTCGAAACGGATAGGAACGGGCAGGAAGCGGCAGAATTTATTCAGGATCGTACGGATGCGCTCCGCATCCAGGAATTCCTGGCTTTCTTCATTGATATGCAGGACGATATCGGTGCCGCGATCGGCCTTTTCGACTTCTTCGAGGGTGTATTCCGGGCTGCCATCACATTCCCATTTGACAGCTTGGGCGTTTTCTTTGTAGCTTTTAGTGATAACGTCGACACGTTCGCTAACCATAAACGCGGAATAGAACCCGAGCCCGAAATGACCAATAATATTGGTCTCACTCTGGCCTTTGTATTTTTTCAGGAATTCTTCGGCCCCGCTAAAAGCGACCTGGTTGAGGTATTTGTCCACTTCCTCGCCCGTCATCCCGACGCCTTTATCGGAGATGGTAATCGTCTTATTCTCCTTGTCCAACTGAATATCAATGGATAAGTCGCCCAAATCTCCCTTTGCCTCACCCAGGGAAGACAGGGTCTTCAGCTTTTGGGTGGCATCTACCGCGTTGCTAACCAATTCCCTAATGAAGATATCATGGTCGCTGTACAGGAATTTCTTGATAATTGGGAAGATGTTCTCCGTTTGAACACGAATATTTCCTTTTTGCATGGCGCGTTTTTTGGTTTGTGAGGACCAAGAAACAAAGAAAATGCCATTTGTCGCCCTCCTGCCACACTGTCAATTTTGCTTTTCCGCCCAAAACTGTTACCTTTGCTGCCCGTTTAGATATTTTTAAACCAAGCGGCCCGTGAGGCCGCTGGCCGAAGGCCCATCATTAAACGTGCACCGGGGATGGGTTTTATTCGGAGCAATCCATCACCGGTGCATAAAAAACAACAAAACAGGGATCATGAACAATTATGAATTGATGGTGATTTTTACCCCTGTGCTATCTGAGGAGGACTACAAAGCCGCCCAGAAAAAATACGCTTCATTCGTCAAGGAAAATGGCGGCGAAGTGGTGCACGAAAATCCCTGGGGTCTGAAATCACTGGCGTATCCCATCCAGAAAAAGACGACCGGTTTATACTGGGTTCTGGAGTACAATGCGCCATCCGACTTCAATGAGAAGCTGAAGATCCAGATTCTCCGCGACGAAACCGTGTTACGTTTCATGGCAACCAAACTCGATAAATACGCCGTCGAGTACAACAACCGAAAGAGAAGTGGCGTACCTACAGGAACTGAAAAAGTGGGAGCATAATCATGGCAAAAGCAAACGAGATCAAGTATCTGACGGCGATCAAGCCGGAGAAACGCGCCAAGAAGTTCTGCCGTTTCAAGAAGTATGGCATTAAGTACATCGATTACAAAGATGCTGAGTTCCTGAAGAAATTCCTGAACGAGCAGGGCAAGTTATTGCCTCGCCGGATCACGGGTAATTCCCTGAAATATCAGCGGAAGGTATCGGATGCGGTGAAGAAAGCGCGTCAGATGTCGCTATTGCCTTACGTAACAGACCTTTTGAAGTAGACCTTTTTAAAGTAACCTCACCCTAACCTCTTTCGACGTCGCTTATGACAGGAAGGGGGGGACAGTCCACCAGGAGTGGATTGGGAAAACGGTGAACAAAAAACAAAAAATGGACGTCATTTTAATTCAGGACGTAGATAATCTCGGTTCAGCCCACGAAAAGGTGAGCGTAAAGAACGGGTATGCTCGTAATTTCCTGATTCCCAGAAAGTTAGCTGTGGAAGCCAATCCTTCGAACCTGAAACAGCTGGAAGAAAGGTTGAAGCAATTGCAGAAGAAGGAAGCCAAGCTGATGGCAGAAGTCAACAAAGTTATCGAAGTGCTCAAGGCTTCTCCGTTGAAGGTAGGCGCCAAGACCGGTACGAGCGGTAAGATCTTTGGTAGTGTTACTTCGGTTCAGTTGGCCCGGGCCATCAAGGATCAGAAGGGTTATGAGATCGATCGCCGTAGGATCCACATCCTCGACGAAGTCAAGGAACTGGGTACTTATAAGGCCAAAGTTGATTTCGGGAACAGCAATGAGACCGAAGTTGAGTTCGAAGTATCAGCGGAATAAATGATTGCCTTTCAGGTAACCGAGCGAAGCGAAGGCAACCGCAAGGTTGCGGGCGAGGGTCGCAACGGTGTTGCGAGTGGAAGCCCTACCGAGGAGGGGCAAGGGACGACGCCCCGACGAAGGCTTGGCCTCCAGCCCATCCTGAATTACGTCCGATGCGCCGATTTTGCTAAAATTTGCTAATGAAACGGCTAATAATTTGAAAGCTCGTGAATAAATCACGAGCTTTTTTATTTCTACGTTTATAATTATTGAGTTTTTTTAGAATAATATCAAAGTAACCCAGTACAAATCCGTACTTTCGCGGGTACAAAAGAGGTCAAGCCCTTGACCAATGCCCATTTATCGAGATTTCCTCCAAAATTTCAATAAGTAATAAAAATTGCTATCTTTACAATAGCTCTATTATTTAGTGTTATCGTAGGCTGTCGTAACTTTCTATCCAGCGAGATTCCTCAGTCATTATTGTCTAACAGTAGGTAGAGTAAGTTTTTTTCATTTTTTAATTTTTTGTACAATGAACATTTATGTAGGCAACCTCTCCTGGCAGATGACCGACGAGGATCTCAGAAACCTTTTTGAACAACACGGCTCCGTTGCAAGTGCCAAGATCGTGAAAGACAAAGTTTCCGGTCGCAGCAAAGGCTTTGGTTTTGTTGAGATGGAAGACGATGGCGAAGCTCAGCAAGCCATTACCAACCTCTACGACACCGAAGTAATGGGTCGCAAGATCATCGTTAACGAATCGCAGCCCAAACAACAGGGCGGCAGCGGCGGCGGTGGCGGTTTCAAGAAGAGAAGCTTCGGCGGCGGCGGCGGTGGAGGTGGTTATAAAAAAGGTGGCTACGATCGCGGCGGCGGCGGTGGTGGTTACAACAGGGATTATTAATCAAATCATCGATACATCTTTGTAATTGAAATCCTTTCCGATGGCGGAAAGGATTTTTTTATTGGTGTCTGCGGTCCAGCTAAAACTTTTAAAGTTTATCTTTAAACGAACCAATTCGTTTGCCATATGCAACGCAAAACCATGCATCGCAGGGATTTTATCCGTACGGCATCCCTGGCCACTGCCGGGGTGACAATCATCAATTTTCCCGTCCGTGGCAAAATGGCACCCAGTAACAAGGTCATTGTTGCCGTCATGGGTGTCAACAGCCGCGGCGCTTACCTCGCCAAGTCTTTTTCGCAATTACCCAATGTAGAAGTAGCTTATATCTGCGACGTAGAAGCAAAGGCGATTCAAAATGGCCTGGCCGCTCTAAAGGATGCCCCACGTCAACCCACGGTCGAAGCCGATATCAGGAGACTGGTCGCTCAAACGGATTTCGATGCACTGGTAATCGCGGCGCCGGATCATTGGCATGCACCGGCGGCAATCCTCGGCGCCGCCCACGGCAAGCATGTATACGTCGAAAAGCCCTGCGGTCAAAATCCGTATGAAGGAGAGCTGCTTGCAAAAGCCTTGCAGAAGTACAATAAGCATATCCAGATGGGCAGCCAACGCCGTTCATTCCCCTCACTGATCGATGCTGCCCGCCAGGTGAAGGAAGGCGTCATTGGGAATGCCTATATGGCAAAGGCCTGGTACGCCAATAACCGCAAGTCCATCGGGTATGGCAAGAAGATCCCCGTGCCGACGACGCTGGATTTCGAGCTTTGGCAGGGGCCGGCACCTCGCAGGGACTATCAGGACAATTTAGTGCACTATAACTGGCATTGGTTCTGGCATTGGGGTACGGGGGAAGCCTGTAACAATGGCACCCATGAGATCGATTGCTGCAGGTGGTTCCTGGGTGCCAT
>Ga0302309_10003070_pt1 | contig 13250 bp, 9 predicted proteins | sample III_Palsa_N1_1_FD_200453 | JGI IMG/M metagenome (GOLD analysis project Ga0302309, IMG submission 200453) | Peat permafrost microbial communities from Stordalen Mire near Abisko, Sweden - III_Palsa_N1_1 | ecosystem: Environmental > Terrestrial > Soil > Palsa > Peat permafrost | place: Sweden... | reverse complement strand
TTCTCCCAACCGGATTTGACGATCGCCGCGACAGCCTTGCATCACGGCTTCACGGTCGTTACTCGCGATCGGAGCGAGTATGACAAGGCGCGAGTGCCCGTCGTGAATCCTTGGGAGGGATCGTAGGCGACTCTGTTTCGGGGTGATTCTGACGATCCCACATCTCAAAGGCGAGATGTGGGGCACCCTCATTTCAGATGTGGGCCACCCGCCGATGCTGGCTGGAACGAGGATTTCGGGGGCGGAGAAGACACTGCCGGAGGATGCTCGGAGCGCCACAGACGCAGCAAGGCCGTCCCCCAGAGGGACGGCCTGCGGCTGGCACGGTCTGCGACCTCAGCTCGGAGAACTGCTCCCCTCGCTCCTGTCCGCCATCTTCTCGGCCAGCTTGACGCAGCCATACACGACGCCATAATCCAGCGCCCCAAGGGGAAGAACGCTAATTCCGGTCAGCCCCCTATTCGCCCAAGGGACAAGGAGCACGATAGGAACTTGAAGTGCTACTCCAAAGAGGATGACCGCCCAAAACCACCAGCGCTTCCTTAAATCCCACCGGACCATGACAACTAAAATCACTAGTCCACAACAGATTGCCGCTCCTATCCCAGTGTGCCAGTCTCCCAGCAACGCAAAGACGAGCAAGACGGGTAACGAACAAAGGAGTGCAAGATAAGCCGACTTAGAGGTCAACTGGCGCGGTGACTCTTTAGTGTGAATTGACGTCATCAGTGCCCCGCCAGACATGCTTGGTAGTCACTGAAGCCGTTTGCAATATCACGTATAGCAAAGAAGCCGCTCAGAAGATTTCCGGCCACCGGAACGGCTTTAAGCGCCGTGGTCCCGAGGGCCTCTGCGGATGCACCTACCAGTGTGAGTTGCCCACCGATTACACTCCCAACAGCCCCCGTAGCGTCCTTTGTCACCAAGCCATTCACAAAACCGACGCCAGCCGCCGCGAGTTGTACGCCTGCCAGAAGGTTCCCTTCTCCGGGGATTGCACCGAGAGCGTCAGCACCAAATGAAAGTGCATTCTTGCTTACCGCTTGTGACAGACATGACGGCGGCAATGGCGGGCCTTTGTAGCAAGGTCCGAAGAGAGGGCAGGTATATCTTCGGTTCCCTTTATTTGGGGCTAAAGCTAACTCTTCTTGCCAGAAAAAAAAACGTGTTGCAATGCTGCTGCGCACAAAACTCCGAGGGCTGTCAAAGGCAAAGCAATCACCAATATGAAAATCCACATTCTCCACGGTATACCAACCAACTCCAGTATTAGCATCGGGATTCCCCACCAGATGGCGGCGTATCGCAAGCGTTGGGCAAAAGTTTTGCTTTTCCCTGTTTGAGAAATTGTCAGTGGAAATCTCATTTGTACGCTCCTACGACGCTGCAAGCGCCAGCGCTTAGAACCCCGTATGTTAGGCCATTTGCGGCTCCGACTGCCCCCTGGATGACTCCTCCGGCGGTTGCTCCTACCACGCCAGTGGCACCGAATGTCAGCTCTCCGCCGAAAATCTCCCCGAAAATACCTCCCTCGAGTGCGCCGACACCAAACCCCGTCATGGCACCATTCACTATTGATTTGACTACTCTATCCCCCGCGCTAGGTCCGCAGTACTTCTGCACAGCCCACTTTATTGCAGCAACAATTTGCTGTTTGTTACTTGGAGTGATAAAACGATGGACTGCTCGGCACCGCGTTAAACGCACATGTCGCGGTGAGCGTCGTAACCGTACACCTCCAGTCGTAGATGAGTCTCACGTCTGAAAATCCAGACATGGGCCACCCAGTTTCAGTGGTGATTCTCACCTTTTAACCCCGGCACCTGGGCCACTCACCACCGGAATTTTGCTCCTTGTCGAACCTTTCGACCTTATGGCGTGGTAACCGCGTACGAACTATGCTTTCCCGGCGAAATTGCGCGATTCTCTTACCCAGTCAATACCAGCACACAGACCCAGCACAGCCGCGACTGTCAAGAATGTTACCGAGATCCATGGCGATCCCAATAGTGAACCTTTCAGGGCAACCACGACGGAAAGCGCAGCTTCAAACAAATACGATCTCCAAGACACGTCGCCGGAGCGGTCCTTCACCACCACAAGGCAGAGGCCCGCTGCCAATAGGATGTAGATAACACAAAAGATCGCCGACATGGCTTGACGCATGCTAGTAAACATGATGGCGGCAAGAATAACAATCCAGACCGCAGACCTTAGGACCCGCGAAATACCCACATGCTTTGCCATTTCTCACTCCTCAACCACCGATTGCTGCAGTTCCAATATCCCACACACAGAAGAACGCAGCTAAGAATGCCGCCACTGTTGCTTTTGCGCGAGAGATCTGCGTGGGAGACCTGAGGGCATCCGCGAGTACGAAGTATGCCCCAGCCAGCGCGCCGCTGCATTTGACAACCGCGGCGGTCGTCTTAATAGCTTTCTTGATTAGAATAGTCCACTCTGTCTGATCCTCGCGGCCCATGGGGTCCACTCCATTTATCGGATCACCGTTCGCGTAAAGATACCTGTGCAGAGACTGCGGGTCAGTGGGATCGCCGTCTTCCGGATCGCGGGAGAGGAACCTTCCAGTGAGCGGATTGTAGTATCTGGCGCGGAGGTAATAGAGGCCGAGGTCTGAGTCGTATTGTTCGGCGCTACAGCGCGACCTAACGCGGTTCAGATGCAACGCCGCTTCGAAGCCTAATGCGGTCGTGGAGTTGCAGACGCTCTGCCTCAGATGCAGGGCAGGATTTTTACTCGTGAAGCCCAGACGCGGTTTTTCGCTTAGCTTACCCCAAGCAGGGATGGGCGGCTGCGCAAACGGCGTGCTCAGGGCTGGCTGCATGTGTGTCCCGATTGTACGGCCTCGAAGGCCGGGATGCCGAGCGGATTCGGTGCGGGATTGAGAACGGATTGCGGAGAGGTTCGGATGCCGATTCCGGGACGGGATCGGCCCCTCTTTAGCAGCTAAAAGCAGCTACTAAAAGAAGAACATTTTGTCGCCTATTCGCAGTCCTCTTCGGCCTCTATTTCAAGAGTGGAGAACAGGGCGTCGGCGTCTGGATCGTCAGCCTTGGACGACAGGCTTTCGCCGCGTTCGAGCAGCGCCGCCGGATGGGTTGCGGCATGGACCTGTTGCAGGGTTCGGATGGCAACCTGCGTATAGAGTTGCGTGGTTTTCAGGTCTTCGTGGCCAAGCATCTGCTGGATGAAGCGGATGTCGGCCCCGTTCTCGTGCATCAGCGTGGCCATCGTATGGCGGAACAAGTGGCAGGAGCCGGTCTTGCCCAGCTTGGCGTCGTCGATGCGTTCCCTGACTGTGAAGGTCAGATGACCGCGACTGAACGGCTCGCCCTGGGCGGTTAGGAAGACGGTCATGTCGTCGGGCTCGACAGCTAGTTGCGGACGTGCCTCGCGGATGTACTTTTGAAGCCATGCGACAGCCCGTTCTCCGATGGGCACATAGCGGTCTTTGTTGCCCTTGCCCTGGCGGACGAGGATCAGGCCCCGGTCGAACTGGAGATCGTAGAGCTTCAACACGATTGTCTCCATGCGGCGCAGGCCGGTCGAGTACAGCACTTCCATGATGGCCCGATCACGCAACCCGATGGGCTCCTCGATCTCGCAGAGCTGCATGATCTGCTCGACCTCATGGGCGGAGAAGATGTTCTTGGGCAGGCTTTGGCCGAGGCGCGGCAGCTCGATCTCCGAGGCCGGATTGTGGAGGATATGATTCTGCCTGGTCATCCACCGGAACCACACCCGCAAGGGCACAAGCCGCGTGTGCTGCGAGCGGAAGCTCAACGGCTCGCCGTTCTTCTTGCGGTAGAGGAACAGATGCCGCTGATACCGCTCCAGCACTGGCCGCGTGACTTCCACGGGATCGGTAAGCCCGCGCTCTTTGCACCACCGAAGGAAAAAGCCGATATAGACCTGGCGGCTGCGTACCGTGTTCTCTGAGTAGTTCTGCACCGCCAGCGCCCGCAGATGGTCCTGCATCAGCGACTCCAGAGCCGTCTCCGGGATGGCCTGCGGTTTGCGCTTTCTCTCGATCCTGGCCATCACTTCACCCCCGCTGCGGCTACGACGTAGTGACCGTTCGGCTTTACCGCTCTATAAGTGATTTCTGGAAGATCGAACTCGGCATCGCCTGGAACCATCATGCCTATTGGCGGAGAGACGGATTTGACCACACCCGACACCCCGCCGACTTGGGGCCGACTTGACCCCGACTTGCCCGCCTCCGGCCCCGACTTCTTTTCGTCGTAGGCATGTTTCGAGAGCGCGGCCACTTCGATCAGCCCGCCCAGTACCGGCTTCCCTCCGTCTGTGGGCCGCATGAACATCAGCTCGTAGACGAGACTCTGACCCCGGCCGCCGCGATGGATGAGCAGGTACTCCAGCTCCTCAAGGCGATGCAGATGGACTTTCAACTGCGTATCGCCCCAGCCCGTCGCCTCGCGCACGTCGCGGCGCGAGAAGCGATAGTCGGACCGTTCCATCTTCTGCCGCCCGCACTCGGCGGTAACCATCGTGTCGATCGCCAGCAGCAAGCGCCGCGTCTGCGGCGGCAGCTCGTCGAGCGAGCGGCCCAGCACTTCATGCGCAAGCCGGTTGGCCGTGGCGATGTCGTAGAGCGTGACCTCGATGTACTCGACCGCGCGGCCCCGGTGCTCGACCGTCCTCCGTGGCCGCTGCCATTGATGAAGCAGGGCGATGCTGCGGATGAGCGTCAGATACTTCATGTGGTCGCGCCTGGTCCGGGTCTGGCTGTCGAGGAAGGTCAGCTCCCGCGCGTAGGGATTGGCGACGAAGACGGGCTTGAGAAGACGCTGCGCGTTGCGATGCACGGCCAGGATCGCTTCGCGGTCCCGCCGTTTGAGCAGGCCTTCGAGCGTCTGCGCCTCACGCTGCACACGATGGATCGCCTGTGTCTGTTCGCGCTCCTCATTGACCGAGAGGACCAGGCAGCGGTTGAGCAGCTCTTCGTCCAAGTGGATCGCGGTCGTCGTCAGGAAGATCATCACCGGCCCTTCGACTCTATATTGATGGGTCAGCAGTCGGCCCGTCGCCGGGTCTTTGCCGGTGCTGGCGATGGTCAACACGCCCTCCGACTGCAAGAGCTTGAGCGCATAGGACGCCGAGTGTGCGCCCTCTTCTTCGACGATGGCGAGCACCTTATGCTTGAGGTCGGTTTCGCCCATATAGAAGAGCGACTGGCCCGTCATGGCCGAGTATTGCACCCGCTGCTCCTCGGGCAGGAACGCGAGGACCGCTTCCATCAGCGAGCTTTTGCCCGCTGCGGAAGACGATTGCACGATCACGGCCAGCGGCGCTTCCAAGTGCCGCGACACGACTCCGAGATAGCCGACGAGTTTGTTGGTCTCCTCGCCCACGACGCCGCACCGGGCGAAGTCCTCGACGATCCGCTCCAACAGGCGCGGATCGCGCAGCAGCTCCATCGCGTCGGCCCTGTCCTGTTCGCTGATCGTAACGGCCTCTTCCTTCGGCGCAAGGGCCTGCTTGATCTGCTCGTCTTGCAGCTCTTCCAGCTTCAACAGCACACGGCCCAGGTCGCGGCGCAACACCTCTTCCTTTAGCCCCAGTTCCTCCGATGCTTGCTTGGCGAACACTCCACGCTGCCGCGCGGAGTAGAGGTCCAGCGTGTCGACGTGGAAGGCGGACTCCCCGCGCGGCGTTCGGCCTGAGACGAGGATATTCACCTTCAACAGCTCGTAGCTCATGTTTTTATTCAGGCCACGGATGCGATAACGGCGGTCGCCCTGCATCAAGAAGATATCTTCGCCGCGCATCTCGACGGGCACATCGATAGTGGGCGCGGGCATTGCCGCTGGCTCTTGCGGCGCAACCGGCTCCGGGTCGGCGGCTAAGGGAAGAACATGGTTTGGGATGTCGGCGGGGGATACTTCGGAGGCTGGCTCTAGCTCATCTTCGATGGGATCGGCGACGGCTTCGACCTGGCTCTCATCCTCGGCCTCTATCTGAGCAAGGATGTCTTCTTCTTCGATCAGTTCTTCTTTAGTCGCTGACTCTGGCTGCGGCTCGATCACCGGCTCAGCGTCGATGACCAGTTCCATCATCGGCTCTACGCTGCGCGGCTCTGGCCGTTTGCCCTTGCCCAGCCACTCGGCCTTATTCAGCAACACGCCTAGACTCTTCGCCGCTGGCTGCACCTTGAGCGAGTATTCGTTCGCGTCCATGCCCTTCGGGAACAACACGCGGAAGCACTCGATGCCCATCTGCATCAGCTCTTCGGACAGTTCGCGCGTAGCTTTCTCCCCGGCCTCGTCGCGGTCGTAGGCGATATACACGCGCGTTGTGCCGTGCTTCTCGAAGGCTGCACGATGGTCGGCTGTGAAGCCATTGACTCCATAACTGGCCGTCACGTTGCGGAAGCCCGCACTCCAGAAGCTCAGCGCGTCGATCAGCGATTCGCACAGGATGATCTCCTTGGAAGCAAGTAACGCTTCCTCGTTCCACACGCCCGCATGTGCGCCCGGTAGATACAGATGGTTGGGCGTACCCTCGCGGAGATTTGACGTGATCTTCCGGCCATACATCTCGACCACTTCGCCGGAGCCATTGAAGACAGGGATTACAACCGAGCCATTGAAGTGCTCGTGTCCGCTCTCCCGCAGGATGCCCAGTCCTTGCAGCCGGCCCCGCATCTGAGCGCCGGCGGCGCGGTTCTTCGCCGGCAGACGATAGCCCAGCGTCCGGTTGGCGAAGCCCAGTTTGAACCGGTCGATCATCTCCGGTGATTTCAGACCGCGTGAGGTCAGATACTTCATCGCCTCCGGCGACTGTTTCAGCGTCTCGTTGTAGTAGTCCACGACTTGCATCAGAAGCACACGGTCGTCCGCATCCCGTGCAACGGGCGGCGGCAGTTTGCGCACCGTGCCATGTTTGACCGGCTGGATCGGGGCGTCGGCTACAGGAAGATGGTCTGCTTTGAGAAGCTCGACGGCATGGCGGAAGCTCACGCCGTTCGCCCGCATCACCCAGTCGATGGCCGTGCCGCCCGCGTTGCACGCGCCCAGGCAGTGCCAGAGGTTCTTCGCCGGAGTGATGACCAACGATGGGTTGCGGTCGTCGTGGAAGGGGCAGAGGCCCAGCAGGTCCGCGCCGTGCCGCGTCAGCTTGATCCCCCGCGCCTCGGCCAGCCGCTGGATAGAGATTTCTTTCTTTAGCCGCTCGACCTCGTGCTCCGGGATTCTCGCCATTTTTCAGCCCTCCATCGAAAACCCTGTCAAGTGCTTTTTCCACTTTTTGCAGTTTTTCTCGCCGTGCCTCAGTATATACATACACTGTATATCCATGCAGTGGTTTTAGGGGAGTGATTACAAGTGGACCATAAAATCCCTCTTGAGATGCCCGCGAAGAAAGAGCCACATTCTGCATTCGGCAAGCGCCTGTTCGCCCTCAGGAAGGCGCGCGGCCTCACTCAGGTACAGCTCGCCGAAGCCCTGGGGACGACCCAGCGAGTGATTTCCTACTACGAGACGGATGCCGAACTGCCACCCTCGACGGCCATCATTCCTCTGGCGCGTGTTCTGGAAGTCTCCACGGATGAGTTGTTGGGATTGAAGCCCACAGAGCCGAACGGCAACAGCAGCGTACAGAAGCAGCGGCTTTGGAAGAGATTTCAGAAGATGGAAGTGCTGCCGACGAAGGACCAGAGAGCCGTCATTCGGCTGATTAACTCGCTGGCTGGCAGCTCTCATGTCGAGGCCGGTTAGTTCGCTCTCTCATGTTTGGAACATGAGAAGAAGACATTCTTCTCATAATTGGGAACCACCCGCAGCGGAGTCGTCAGTCAAGGCCGCGCGTTCGTTGCGCGCCGCGTCAGCGGTCGGAGCGCAGCGGAGAGCCTTTACGGACGATGGAGCGGAGGGTACGCCGCGTCAGCGGCCCATGCTCAAGCCCTGAGAGAGTCCCATCTCAACCGGCTGCGGTTCGATCTTCAGCCCCGCATCCTGCTGGATCGGCGTCTGCTGTTGCATCCCGGTCGGCTCGCTCGTCTGCTGGATGGCCGATGGATTCGACACGTCCCGGCTGAGCTGCTGGCCCAGCGTCTTCGCATCGTTCGTGTACATCTGCACATCGAACTGCGCCCGCGAGACGGAGACGTAGGCCATGCGGCTATTCAGCAACTCGCCGTGCGCCTGTGAAGAGTCAACGTGGATCAGCACACGGTCGGCGGTCTGGCCCTGGCTGCTATGGCTCGTGACCGCATAGCCGTAGTCGAGATGCGGATGCTGCTTTGCGTTGAACTCGACCTCGCGGCCTGAGTCCATGCGGAGTTTGAGATTGCCGTCGCCGTCGATCTTATCGACCTTCCCCAGCTCACGATTCGCTAACTTCTCCGGATGATACGGCGCGGTCATCTGCACCCGGTCGCCCTCGGCGAACGTGCGCTCCGTCTCACGATACACCGTCACGCCCTGCAACCGGCGCGGATCGTAACTCAGCTCCTCGCCGCTGCGCCGCATCACCGTGACGGTGTTGCTCTCGCGGTCGGTACGCTCGACCCGCGCATACTCTCCGGCCTCGATGCCGAGAGGCTTAGACCCTTTCGAGTAGCGGATCACGTCGCCGGTTTCATAGTTCTGCGCGTGTTGCCGGTCGGCTCCGGTGATGTCCTGCCGAGCGTAGAGCACACGAACGCTGTGCTCGTCCCCTTTGACCTGGCCGGTGTCCTGCATCGCTCGATGGATGTGGTTGTTGATCTCGCGGCGGCTTTCATTGTCGGGCGAGACGACCAACGTGCTTTCAGGAGAGCGCACATACTCGCGAGCTATCTCCGCGATGCGTTCGTGCCGGTCGCCGATCTCATGCACACGGCCTTGGCTGTTGAGATTGCCGATGGCCTCGCGCACCTCGCCCCGCGCAAGCTGCTCGACAGTCTCTTTGAGCGCAGGGTCTTTCTGCCGGATGATCTCATCCAAGTGCGCCGTGCGAAGCCCTGCCTCCTGCAACTGGGCGTAAGGCCTGCCTGCTTCGACGGCCTCATGCTGCCGCGTGTCGCCGACGAACAACACACGATCATTTTCCTTTAGCCGCTCGACGAACGTGTGCATCTGCCGAGTGCTCGCCATGCTCGATTCATCGACCACATAAAGACGCTTCTGTCCGTCGTCCGCCCGGTCGCCGCGCGTCAGATGCCGTTGCAAGGTTTCGGTCGCCATGCCCGCTTCGCCTAACTTCTGCGCGGCCCTCGATGTCGGCGCAAGCCCCTTGACCTCGTAGCCCGCGCTGACAGCGGCCTCACGGACAGCGGCTAAGGAAGTAGTTTTACCCGCGCCCGCAACGCCTTCGAGAGCCATCATCTGATCGCGGCTCGTCAGCACCGTATCGACCGCGTTCCGCTGGCTCAAGCTCAGATGCGGATGCTGCTCCATTGTCTGCTGCCGGGTCTGGCCGTCTGCGAGTACGTCGCGATTGCCCTGGCCCAGCTTCATCCGGTCGATCAGCTCGCGCTCGTAACCCTGCATCTCGCCAGTCGTGAACGCACGGCCCGCAAGCCCCTCTCGACGTGGAACCTCGATCAGCTCCGAAGACTGCACACGCCGCTCGAACTCGGCCTTGATCTCCGGCAACCGCGCCTCGCCCATTGTGTGACGCAGTGCGTCACGCATCAGCGTTCGCTCGTCGGCCACGGCCTCGCGCTCCATGCCGCGCTCACGCGCGTAGCTCACGCCGTCATGCGCTGCGGTCTGCGAAGACTCCGGCCTCAGCTCTACACCTGGCCGCTCGGCAGCTTCGGCAAGCACACGCTGCGGCTGCTGGCCATACTCTGCGGCGAGCTTTTGATGCTGTGCCCGCACTTCATCGTGTGAGAGCGGCTGCTTCGCATCGCGTGTCTGATGCGCCGCGATCTGCGCTGCCCCGGCTCCCTCGCGGCCCTGCTCGCGCAACTGCTCCTCGATCTGCTGCCGCCGCGGACTCGATGCTTCTAAGTATTCCCGCGAGTAGCCTTTGATCTCCGGCTGCCCATGCTCGCCACGCTCGATCTCGTAGCCCATGCCTTGCAACCGCGCGGCCAGCTCCGAGCGATACACCGCCGTCGCGTACTGCTGCGTTTTATAGAGTTCCTGCGGCTGCAACGCCCGCGTGTTTCCATCGGCAGTTTCGGTCACATTGAAGACCACTGCATGAGTGTGGAGCTGCGGCGCCGCGTAGCCATCGACGGGTCGGCTGCTGTCATGCTCGAACTTGGCCACGGCCCACGCGCCCGTCGTCTGCGCCGGGACGTTGCCGCCGATTCGCGCCTGCACATACTTTTCCATCTCATCGAGCGCGACACGAACGCTCTCTCGATGCGCCTCTTTCACGCGGTCGTCGCCGCCTACCAACGCAGTCAGAGAGACGGATTTCGGTGCGCTGAACGTCGCATCCCAGCCTGCGCGGTGCTCCATCGAACGCACTCGCTCGCCCTGCGCGTTCTCATACTCCCGCGCCGTCTGATACCGCACAAGCTGCTCGCCGGTCTCTGGATGCTGGCCTTCCGAGAGCCGCGCGAACTGCTGCTCGTTGACCTCGCCGGTCAACCCCCACCGCTGGGCAAGCTGGCCCTGCCACTCGCCGCGCACACGCTCGCCCTCGGTGTAGTAGTTCTCTTTGGCGTTGGCGAACTCCTCTTTGTGGTACGCCTGAGCCTGCCCCGCGCTGATCGGTTTCGATAGAGTGACCATGCTTTTACTCGAAGTACGGATGCTGCTCGTTCACTTGAGCAGGCCGTTGTTCCTGCCGTTTCTCCGGCGTCGGCGGCTTCTTCTGCGGAGCCACCTGCACAACCTCGGGCTGCGGCGCTACCGGAACACTCTCCGGCTGCGCGGTCGGTTTTACGGCCGCCGCCGCCGTCACCGCGCGCTCGATGTACTTCTCCGCATGGCTCTCAAGCTCCAGATATGGGAAGCGCATCCGCAGCACATAGTTCCCATGCTTCAGATACCCATGCAGAGGATCGAGCCCCGCAACCTCCGAGGCCATGACCAGCGGCTCCCGCGTGATGTCCCGCGACTGGTTCTCCGAGTTGCGGGGGAACTTGCCCACCGTCCGCGACTCGCGGAACCGCTCGATCTCGATCTCGCCGATGGCTTTCGAGATCCACTCCGACGCATGAGGCTCGCTCGTCTTAAGGAAGATCTTCGTCGCCGGTTGCGACAGCATCGCCTCGGCAACATGGCCGTACAGGGCCTCGACCTGGCTCTTGCCCTGGAAGCCCAGTACCATCGGATTGTTCGATTTTCTGTTCTCCGTAACCGCCGTCGTGAGCTGCGGAAGACGTTGCAAGCTGGCCAGCTCATCCAACACGAACCACGTCTTGCGCTTGGTCGATTCCTCGTTCATCAGCCGCAACACGAGCAGGTCGAGCCATAGGCTCATCAGGGGCCGCATCCGCTCGCGCATCGTCGGTTTCGACGTAAGGAACACCCATCCCTTGCGCTCCTTCGCCCACTCCACCGTGTTCCAGCGGCGCGTCGTCTCCGACTCTTTAGGCAGCAGCTTGAACGCATCGGCGACCATGTTTAACGAACCCAACACACCGCTGCGCTGGTTCGCCGCGTGGCGGTCGATCATTGCTTGAAGCTCCGTGCCTTCGACCCGTTTGTCGATCTCCTCCGCGTTGCTCATCCAGTAGGTAAGCTGCTGCGGCGTCGGCTTGAGATTGAGCAAGTGAGCGAAGATTTTCCTCGGCGCTTCGACGAAGAACCGGTTCTCCCGGCCCTGGTCCGGGAACAAGCTGGCGGCTAAGGTAAGAGCCTCCGCCTCATGCGGAACCTCATCGCCCGGACTCCAGAACGGGCACCGCGCGTCCATCGGATTCAGGATCACGTCGCCCCTGGCCTCGTTGTAAAACTGCGGCAGATATTCCATCGCAGGGTCGTACACGATGGCGGCTTCGCCGCGCTCCCACACCTGCGAGAGAAGCTGCCGGATGGCCGCGCTTTTGCCGGTGCCGCTGTCGCCCACGATCAGGAAGTGCATCGCCTCCCGGTCGCGCGGAACGCGAGCCCAGCGGCTCTCATTTTTGCGGAACAGCTTGTCCGTCCACGTCTGCTCTTCATTGATGAACGACACCCCGTCCGGCAACTGCGTCCTCAGCCCCTTCGACTTGCCCAGCTTCTCATTCAGCTCCGCCGTCGTGACCAGCTCCGGCCCGCGCAACCGACGCCCATGCTTGTACAGCATCCGCCGCGCCCGGTCTTTCGGAACCGCCACGAACAAGACCAGCACGAAGAACGCCAGCGAGAGATAGACCGGCTTTTGGTAGAACTCCCAGGCCTCATGATCCGCGTACACCGCCTCGCTCATCACCCGGTGCAGGCCACGGTCGTTGAAGACGCCCGCCACCCATGTAAGCCGCACGATGCCGTTCTTCACGCCCTCGTCCGTCAGCCGGTATCCCAGCCTTCCGTTCGGCCCCGGCACCGGCTCGACCTCATCCCCGATCACGAGCCGCTGCTGGCCCTTGCCGACCACCGCCTCCAGCAGCGTGTACTTGGACTGCACCGTCGCCGACGCTTTGCCCCGCGCTCCGCTCTTCAGGTAGTCCGACAGATACAGCCGCTCGGCGGCTGTCCAGCTCCGCTCGTACTCCAGCGTCAGCATCCCGGCGAAGAACAGGCAGCTAAAGAAAAACGCTCCCCACGTCCACACCGGCCTCCGGCTCGGCCATGCCTTGCTGTACTCCTTGCGTCCCCATTCCGCCATCGTCAGCCCTCCTCTGGCCCCGTTTCTGATGTGCTTTCCGCTGCCATTTCAGATGCCGTGTCCGGCTCCGGCTCAGTCGTTCTCGCCGCCGTCAGGCGCTCCATCGCCCGCCGGGATTTGTCTCCATCCGCCCGCGCGATCAGCTCCGCCATCGACTCCGCCGTCACCGGTTTTCCCTGCGAGACGGAGAACAGCAGATTGATCAGGATCGACCGCAGGGCCAGAACCTCGCCCAACAGAACCTCATTCGCCGCCCCGCTTTCGCCCTCGCGAGGCTCCAACAGCTCCGCACGAACCCACTCCGAGAGCGTCAGCTTCCGGGCGCGGGCGCGCGCCTCCAGGGCAGCGAACTCCTCCTCGCTGACCTTCGTGCTCACGCTCTTGATGCGGAGCGGCGGCTTCAGTAAGCACCGCCTGGCTGGGACTTTGAACTGGATTTTGAGGGATGGCCGCACGAAGCCTGTGCGTCGCCGGGAAGGACAGCAGGGGGCCGGACACAGGCTAAGGGATTG
>Ga0302309_10003068_pt1 | contig 13255 bp, 7 predicted proteins | sample III_Palsa_N1_1_FD_200453 | JGI IMG/M metagenome (GOLD analysis project Ga0302309, IMG submission 200453) | Peat permafrost microbial communities from Stordalen Mire near Abisko, Sweden - III_Palsa_N1_1 | ecosystem: Environmental > Terrestrial > Soil > Palsa > Peat permafrost | place: Sweden... | reverse complement strand
CGGCGGTGACCAGCGCATCCGCAGCCGCGTTGACCTGTTCTTGGGTGATGCCTTTGGCCATATCGCATGTCTCCCTTATCGGCGCCCTGCCCTTATCTTGACGTACTGGTGATAAGTGATGATTATCGTCGGTATAAGCATAATATCGTTCTAAAACATATGTGGTACATATGAAAAATAACGCACACTTGCCTGCCCTGTCGAGCTTTCCCGTGTTGGCGCCGGACGCGTTGGCCGCCAGCGCCGCCGAGGCCGTGCGCGAAATTCTGGCCGAAGCCGCGTCCGCGAATACCACGCGCAGCTACCACAGCGCCCTGCGCTACTGGGCGGCCTGGTTCCAGGGGCGCTTTGGGACGCCGATCGCGTTGCCGGTACCCGAGCCCGCGGTGGTGCAATTCATCGTCGACCACGTGGCGCGCCGCGCCAAAGCCGGCTTGGTGTGGGAGCTGCCGGCGGCGCTGGATGCCCAATTGGTCGCCGCTGGTCTGAAGCAGCACGTCGGCGCATACAAGCTGAGTACCGTCGTGCACCGGATCGCCGCGCTGTCGTCGGTGCATCAACTCAAGAAACAGCCCAATCCGTGCGAACAGCCGGCCGTGCGCCATCTGCTGGCGCGCGCCCGTCGTGCCGCCGTCAAGCGTGGCGAACGGCCGAGCAAGAAAACGGCGATCGTGCGCACCGGCCTCGAGGCGTTGATTGCCACGTGTGACGATTCCTTAGAAGGCTTGCGCGACCGCGCCCTGCTCTACTTTGCCTTTGCCAGCGGGGGCCGGCGCCGTAGTGAAGTAGCGGCGGCGGATCTCAGCGATTTGCGGCTGATCGGGCCGGACCAATACGTGTATCGACTGGAGCACAGCAAAACGCAGCAGGCCGGCCCGAGCGCGACCTCGACGCCGGATAAACCGATTCTGGGCATCGCCGGTCAGGCAATGACGGCGTGGCTCAGCGCGAGTGGCCTGACCGAGGGTGCGGTATTTCGGCGGTTGTGGACGAACCGGATCGGCGACGCGCTGTCACCGGCGGCCGTGGGTGCGATCGTGCAGCGTCGGGCGACGAAGGCCGGTCTGAAAGGGAGCTTTGGCGGGCACAGTCTCCGCTCGGGCTTTATCACCGAAGGCGCGCACCAGGGCGTCGCCCTGCCCGCGCTGATGGCGATGACCGAGCACCGGTCGGTGGCGAGTGTTGTGGGATATTTTCAGGCGGGTGGCGTGGCCGACAATCCGGCAGCACGTCTGCTTGAAGACGCTTAAACGGCAGGCAGAGAACGTGGGGTGAGCATAGGAGTTCCCTCTCTCTTGCACTCGCACAATTGCTTAACACAGATGGCTTGGTTGCGTTACCAGTCCTCACCCTTCCGCAGCTTGGCCATCTCCTTCGGTAACATTGAGGTGACATGCGCAAAACCGACAGAGTCTAGGTAGAAGATCAGGATGCCGACTATCAACCTTGTTCGTCCCAGCCGCGATGGTGATCAGTTCCACTACCTCTGGGCGGCTCGACGCTGTCTGAAGTTGCTCGCCAGTGAGAATGACTTAGTCGCTATTAGCATCGAAGGGCCGTCACCTGGCGAGCAACCCGGTGCCGACACGATTGAGGCAGGCGAAGAACTGATCGACATAGCGGAGTATTTCGGCAGCGAGGACATCGCACAAGCACGCCTAATCCGTTACATGCAACTCAAGCACTCGACGCGGCATGCCAACGAACCGTGGACAGCCAGCGGCCTAGAAAAAACCTTAAAAGGTTTCTCGAGGCGTTACGCCAAATTGCGAGAGGCGTACGCTGAAACTGATTTGGCGAAAAAACTTCAGTTTTGGTTTGTCACGAACCGACCGATCAGTCAGAACATTGTCGAAGCCGTCGCCGATGCGGCAGCCGAAGCCACTGTACGTCACCCTGTCGAATTGACCAAGCTCCAAACCATGACCGGGCTCGTTGGAAGCGAACTCGCCGCCTTTTGCAAGCTGCTCCACTTCGAAGATCGCCAGGATGGCTATTGGGATCAACGCAACCTCCTGCTTCAGGAAGTTAGTGGTTATCTACCCGATGCCGACGTGGATGCGCCACTACAATTGAAAGAGCTTGTGACGCGACGCGCGCTTTCCGAAGGCGAAAATAATCCAACGATCACGAAAATCGATGTCCTACGCGCGCTAAAAACCGACGAAAGCCGTCTATTCCCGGCACCGTGTCTCATTGAACACTTGAGCGATGCCGTTGCACGCGAGCAGGAAATCGACATCGTCGATCAAATCATCCACGCCAACGCCCCTGTGATCGTTCACGCGCCCGGTGGGGTCGGCAAGTCGGTGTTTGCAACGCGCATTGGCCAACTTCTGCCTCTCGGGTCGGTCAGCATTCTCTACGACTGTTTTGGCAATGGACAGTATCGAAGTGTGACGGGCTATCGTCATCGTCATAAGGACGCCCTCGTCCAAATGGCCAACGAATTGGCGGTAAGAGGCCTATGCCACCCGTTGATCCCTACGGCAAGCGCGGATGCCGGGGCGTATGCGCGGGCGTTCGTTTATCGGCTGAGCCAAACGGCAAGAATCTTGCGCGCTTCGAATCCTACTGCCCTTGTGTGTATCACAGTAGACGCGGCAGACAACGCGCAGATGGCTGCGACCGAGATCGGCGAGGTTCGGTCCTTCGTGCGTGACCTGATTCGCGTGGGTCTTCCCGAAGGCGTTCGCCTCGTCTTTCTATGTCGTTCACATCGTCAGGACCACCTGGATCCACCATCCGAAGCGATATCCGTTGAGCTACGGCCCTTCAGTCGGAGCGAGACGGCCGCAGTCTTGCGTCACACCTTTCCCGACGCGAGCGAACACGACATCGACGAGTTTCACCGCCTGAGCTCACACAACCCACGCGTGCAAGCCTTGGCCCTGTCGCGCGCGTTGCCATTACAACAGATGCTGCGGTTACTCGGGCCGAATCCCACCAGTGTGGAAGACACCATTGCCTCGCTATTGGATGACGCCATTACAAAGCTGAAGGATGCGTCCGGGCCCGTTGAAAAGGAACGCGTTGAAAAAATTTGTGCAGGGCTGGCTGCGCTGCGGCCATTAATCCCGATCCCTATCCTTTCCACCGTATCGGGCGTCGAGGCGGATGCAATCAAGAGCTTTGCCTACGATATCGGCCGTCCGCTGCTAGTGACCGGCGAATCGATTCAATTTTTAGACGAGCCCGCTGAGACATGGTTTCGCGACAAATTCAAACCTACCTCGCAAAAGTTGGCGGACTTCATTTCCGGCTTGAGACCGTTGGCTAACCGGAGTGCTTACGTCGCCTCAATTTTGCCCCAGCTGATGTTGGAAGCTGGGCAATTCTCCGAACTCGTTGAAGTGGCACTATCGTCCGCTGCACTTCCAGAGACCAGTCCTCTCGAGCGGCGCGACATCGAATTGCAACGTCTGCAATTTGCACTGAAAGCGACCCTTCGTTCGGGGCGCCACCTGGACGCCGCGAAACTTGTGATGAAAGCGGGCGGTGAAACGGCGGGTGATGAGCGGCAGCGGAAGCTGCTTCAAGCAAATACCGATCTTGCGTCCGATTTTCTCGAACTTGATCTCATACAGGAAATTGTTTCCCGTCGCACCTTTGGCTCACGCTGGCTCGGCTCGCATCACGCGTACGAAGCGGCCCTCCTTTCAGGGCGCAAGGAATTGGCGGGCGATGCACGCAGCCGTTTACGTATGGCGCACGAATGGTTGCAAAATTGGGGGCGCTTACCGTCGGAAGAGCGCGAAGACGAACCGATCTCTGATCTAGACATCCTCGAGCTTACCCAGGCGCACTTAAATATTCATGGCCCAGCAGACGCGGTGGAATATCTAGGTCGCTGGCGACCGGGAGAGGTTTCTTATCGTGTCGGTAGCGGACTCATCCATCGTCTGATTGATCACGGTCGTTGGTCAGACATTGACGCAATGGCGCACGCGGCCGACCACAATCTTCGCCTGACCCTCGCGATCGTGGCGGAATTGAGAGAAGTAAATAGAATCCCGCCGCGCGACGTTATCAACAAGGTCTTTCATCAACTTTCGAAGCATAGAATTCCACTTCGCCAGCCCGGGCAATCGGATGAAACGGAAGTGGCGCTTGATGCCGTCACGGCTGTGGTAGAGGCAGCGCTAAAGACCGGTCTCTGCACGCACATTGAAGCGGCTTCGGTCCTAGCGCGGCATTTGCCCAGCGATCCGCCTCGGGGACTTGCGTCGCGCTTTTCCACCTCTCGCACTCCCCTATTGCGCGGCTACTGCCTGCACGCGGCCCTCGAAGGAAGGTCGATCGAGCTGATCGATCTGGCGCATGGTGATCTGAAAGTAGAGATCGAAAAAGCGAACCGGCACACAACCTCGAGCGACCTTCAGGAATTCCAAGAAGACATCGGCACACTACTTCCCTGGCATCGGCTTTGGGCATCAAGCTTTCTCTCAGAGATAAAAAAAGAGGACATTGCAGATGAGATAGAAAAGGCGGCTAAAACGTCCGCGACTGCGGAACGAAATCGTTATCGCGAGGAGGCCCACGTCGCCAATGAGATTGCCCTGCTTCGAATGAGCATTTTGCTTCAACACGAAACACTGGATGCTGATGCCCTCACGACATTCGATCAGTGGAAGCGTCAACTCAAGCGACCTTTGTATACGCTGACGCTCAACGCACTTTGTAGGCTGTGCGCGCAACGGCCTGAAACGAAAGCGACTGCCATTGCCTTCGCAACGGAGTCTTACGCCTTAACCTTGGAAGATCGGTCCGACGCGGAGAATAAGTCCGACGGATACATTGGGGTCGCTCGCGCGATTTTGACGACGAGCAACGCGGATGCGAAAGCCTATTTCAATGCCGCGGTCGAAGTTGCGGGAAAAATCGGTGACGAAAATCTCGCCCGATGGGATGCAATCCTCGATCTTGCCGATCGCTCGGCGCGTACCGACAGGTGCGATCCCAAAGTTGCTTATCAGCTCGCACGCTGCGCGGAGTTGACCTATGTCTACGTCGTAAGGGATAAGCATTTTCCATGGAACAGCACCGTGATCGCCCTTTGCGGTTTGTGTCCGTCCTCCGCTATCGCCATTTTGAGTCGATGGCGTGACCGAAAGTTTGGCTGGCACGAGCGGCTATTGCCCGTTGCCATCGGCAATTTGATCGAACGAACCGTGATCGATCCGCGCGATGCGCTACCGTTGATTGGTTTTCGTGCGCAATGGGACTATGACGAACTGCTCGATGCTTCGCTCACCAACGCGGACACTGCTGAAGAAAAAGCTCTGGTGAGCCACATGGTGCATCGCTATGCCCAATTCTCGGCTCTCGATTCCTCCGATTTAACACGCCTCCAGCGGGCCGCAACGAAACACGACGTGGCTATAGCAGGTTTGGCTGACGCCATTGCATCGGCTGAGCGAAAGGAAGCGATCGACAAGGCGCGAACCTCGCCCCACCCGCCATTGCCATTCGCGCACAGTGAGACTCGCGATACCCCATGGGACGACATTTTTGCGAACAAGGATGTCGCAACAGCGGAAGGGCTCTCTCATGCCTATCTCGCATTCAAGGGAACAGAACCGCCTTGGTCCCATGAAATGTTCTTCACGCAAGTCATGCAGCGTGTCGCAGTGGGATCAGAAGCACAATTTATCGACGCCATCGCGAATACCCCTGAGTTCGATTTGTATAGCTTTAAAGTTTGGTTGGCGAAGATGCCGGAGAGTTGGAAGGCACGACCGGCGATTTCTCAGGCACTTGCAAACACCGTACGGGCCCTTTGCCGACGCTATTGCATGAAGGTGAGGAAGTATCGCTACTACGAGGTCTTTCCCTTCGAAGTGGCCTGTTCATTGGCAGGCATCAGCGAAGCCAATGTTGTCGATATCGTGTTGACCGCCACGGGCGAAACGCTCGACTTCCCCGAGACAAATGAACTGTTCTCCCTTATTGGACTGCTCACGACCAAACTATCGCCCGACGAAGCGCTCGATGCGTTGAAGTACGCACTCGATTTATTCAATCCGGTGCTGGAAGACAACGATGGGGATGGACCCTGGAATGCACGCTTGTCACCGCCTGAGGATATTAGGGGATCGATTGCTGGCTACATCTGGTCTGCAGCGGCAGCGCCGGAGGCCGTAGTACGATGGGAAGCTGCGCACGCCATTTTAGAATGTTGCTGTCTTGGCCGACGGGAAGTTATGGATCACGTGGTGAAGATGGCCACTACCGGGCGTGGTGGCCCCTTTGTGGACGCGCGCCTGCCGTTTTATGAATTACACGCCGCGCAATGGCTCCTGATCGGTATAGCAAGAGCATCTCAAGAAGCACCAAGCGCCGTAGCCCCCTATGCTCAACAACTTCTCGATTGGAGTCAGTCCGGTCAGTTACACGTGTTGATTCGGCTATTCGCGGCGCGTGCCGCACGCGCGCTTATTGCAAGCGGCTTTCTTGCTGACGATGACAACCTCGCGATGCGCCTTGAATGCATCAACACGTCGCCGCTAGCGATCGTCGAGTCCGACACGGATGAGCAACACGCTCCGCGCAAACCGCGGCGAGGTAAGGATGATGATGATGACCAGTTTTATTTTGGAATCGATATCGGCCCCTATTGGTATGCCCCGCTTGGCCACAGGTTTGCGTTGTCGCAAGGAGTGATGGAGTCCGAGGCCTTGGAAGTCATTCGAAAAGACTTTAGCTATAAGGGCACAAGTCGTTGGGACGATGACCCACGGGTTCGCCGCAATCTCTACGAAGAACGGGACACCGACCATGATCACGGCTCCTACCCGCGTGCCGATAGTCTTCATTTCTACCATGCATACCACGCGATGATGATCGTTGCGGGGCGGTTGCTTGTAACTACGCCACTGCACCGCCATCCCCGCTATGACGATGACGATACGTTTGCGGACTGGCTGAATGGACACGACCTTACGCGCTCGGACGGCCGTTGGCTTTGGGACCGGCGTGATCCCGAGCCATTTAAAAAGGGCACGTGGTTGGAGCGCGAGAAGGAGCATCCGGACTACCAGCGGGTAACCGACGTTGACTTTCAAGACGCACTGGGCAGCAGTGAACTGCTTAATTTATGGGGCTATTGGACAGAAGCCGACCACCGCCGTGAGCAATCGACGTCTATCCATAGCGCCCTAGTTGCCCCGGACAAGTCCGAAGCTCTCTTACGTGCGCTCGCCAGCACCAAAAATGTTCACGACTACGCGATACCAAGTGCCGACAGCGACATGGAAATCGATGAAGCAGGCTTCGAGTTGAAAGGCTGGATAGCCGATCGCGGCGGCGAGCGCGAGTTGGACAGATTCGATCGCTGGGCCGGGGGTATCACTTTTCCGCCGCCGCGGCCAGCACGGTTTATTGTGGACGGCATGCAGTTACATACCGACTCGGATCTTCGAATGTGGAACGATCAAAGCGGATCGCGGGTAATGGAGAGCCAGGTTTGGGGCCACCATGACGAAGCGAGACGCAATGAAAGCGGCAATCCCGAAAGAGGCAGCCGCCTTCGAGTATCCGGATCATTTGTAGCTTCCATGCTGAGTGAACTGGATCGCGACCTTATCATCGAGGTACAAATTGGGCGGCATCGCCGCCATCAGCCCTATGAAAGTGGTGAAAGAGATGACGACGAACGAATCAAAACAACCGCCAAACTCTACCTCCTTGGGCGAGACGGAAAATGCCGGAGCCTCTGACAATATCTTTGCGCTCGGCCGACAACTTGTCGAAGAACTTGGGCTGCACGATTCAGTCGATACGCTCGGACGTTGGATGGCGCACTACATCGCCGAGCTGATAGCGAAAGTTGAGCACGCGTCGGGCGACGATAAGATCACCGCGCAACGCGAATGCTTTGCGGCAATATTAACTCTGTGGAAGCACCGCTCAGAACTGCCGAACGGAGCGCGTCCCTTCGAGGACCTCGAGCCGATTATGCGAGCGATCGAAAGTCTCGACCCGGAGAGCTTCATGCCTCGCTACTATCGTGGCTCCCGCCCACCGATGGGGGAGGCGGCGGAAACTCCAGACCAAGTGAAATGGCTGCAACTTGTCGACGGCTTGGACTATTCAGCCCGAGCGCTAATTGGCTACTGTCTTGCTGAGGCTGCTGAGGCGGCGCTCGATAAATCGAAGGCGTGGGTGCAGCACGCGATGGCTATCGAAGATGGTGCCCCCGAACGCGTGATTCGGTTCGTCTCGAACGCCTACGACGTGAACAAAGCTCGGGACCCGAATGAAGAGGTCCGCTTACTTCTTCAGGGCCGGATCAAGCGATTGCGAGGCTTTCTACACATTGCCGATTCCGTAGCCAGCACGCTCGAGGACCGGCTTGAGGCGTTACCACCTGTGGAAGATGTACCCGAAGAGGGAGAGCGGCTCGTCATGTTCACGCCCCCTACCCTGCCCGATGACGTGCCGTAGAGGTTCGCCGACCTGAAGGAGCACCGCAATGATGGAAAAGTTGGCGCTCAAACGTGGTGTGTTCTATGAGGGTGACACTCAGGACCTTCGGGTAGTCAGCCCGACTCCGGTCGTGAGCGAAGCGCATTGCAGATTCATCGAGATGCCTGGTGGCATGATGATGATCTTTCGCGAGGACAGTTTCGATCCCGTGACGCGTATCAAGCGCGGGCGCCTGTACGTCGGCGGACCACTCGGAAACAGTTGGCCGCCCGGCCGGGTAGACCATGGCCCGTATCATCCCTATCCGTCGAACGCTGCAAGACCGTTGCTGGGGGTCCAATGGACTCCCGAGCAGTCGTTCGATGCATGGGGTCCGTCCGCTCCACCCGACAAGATCCTTAATCAGGCCTTGGAATTAGGGAGCGCTGGCTTCCAGACGCGCTGGCGTGTCGTGGGTCTGGAGCGTATAGCAGTCGGCCATATCTTGTTCACACTTCGCGCCATGTCGCTCATCGGTGTCGTGCCCGAACTCATCGCGAGTATTGAAAATCAGGACCACAGTGCAGTTCACGCAGCCCCCGTACGCCAAGCGCTGGATGCGTTGGTTGATGCTCTGCATAAGCAGCAGCCTGCTCCCATCGTTGATGTAGCAAGAGAAACAGCTAAGGTCATCCTGACGGCATGGATTGGGTCAGTCGCCCATGGGAAGGACCTGGCTGAAGTGATCGAGGACATACCTGCGCGCTACCTGATCGCCAAATCAGCAGCGTCCATCGTGAATCGCTTTCATTCACGCGGGAAATCGGCTGCCCAAGAAAAGCATTCAACGAAAGGCTTAGTGTTGCGGGATATCGTCGAGGCTGACGCCGAATTGAGCGTGCACCTTGTCGCGTTACTCATGCGTGAGGTGGGCTGGGCCGCTACGTAACGCGTGAATGCCTACTCTCGATAACACGGGCTAATCGCCCTAGCCCGCTTACTACCCGCAGGCGGGGTCGTTGCGATGAGCAGAATTAAGAAGAGCCAACTCGCAGCCAAACGGCATTAGTGATCGGCCAACCCATGGCAGCGACTAGCGGCCACAATCGTTGTTTGTTCGGTCGCGGGAGGTGCGTTACTCGTGACTGCCTTGGTTGGGATGATAGCCTCTCTCCATGTCGGGACCGTCCTCTCGCCAAGATACGTAGCTTGGTCCAGCGCGAACACATACCGATGCTGGGAGTAGGCATATCGACGTATTCCAGCAGTATCTGTTAATGGTGTTGTGCCGATAATGTCGATCACCGATGTGCACAGTCTCAAAAGTAGTTGCATAAGCTCCTTCAGGTCCGGCTCAGAACCAATATTGAGCTGAAGCGCGCCCTTGAGACCGCTTACAAAGAAGTGATTCTTCGAGATGTTGCCGACGCCGAGATGGTCAAACACTTCATAGGTCATCAGAAGGAGTGGACATAAAATCCCAATTTCACTACTTACATCACCACCACAGCCGTTCGTTGTGAACGAATCCACATGCCTCGTCAGCATCTCATTGATGCTCGTAATCTTCCCGCGAACATTATATTCAATGGTTGGATCAGGCGAATAGTCGGCCACCGGATTGATCGTCGCCTTCGTGTAGATTGATCGATACAGCTGATGCGGCAACGCTATAACAACCTTCTTCGGGCCGCTTTGCTTATCGAAGATTACGACTTCGCCAAGCTCCAGGGTTTTAATCCGTTCGATAAAGTTCTTTTCGTGAGCGTAGTACGCGTCTGATGCATTCTTTCGTGTAATGGCTTGAATCTGTGCGTCGGTCTGCGTCGCCCGATGAGCGTTGGCAATGATGGCCAATAACGGAATCGACAATGAAAGCAAGGCTAACGGGAGCTTACTAATGTCGATGAATGTTGAAAAGCCATTGGAGCTCACATCCACCGTGTAGCCATTCCAAGCAAAACAACCGAAGTACAGGAACGATGCCACCGGAATGACAAAGCCCGCCCAGAACATTGGCTGCCTATCCAATGGCAATTGATTCAACCGAAACCAGCCTTTACTTTGGAAGGTAATGGCGAGTGCCGTCAGCGCAACGAAGTAAGCCGCTATAAAAATCATGTCTCCTAATTCTCTCTCAAGATTTCGCTTGCGCTAACGGCTAGCGCTTTGTGCCTGCGCGATTTTCAGTGCTAGCGGGGCCTGCGCAAAAGGTGTTTAGGCCACGCGCTGCTCGATCCGCTGGGCTAAGCTTCATGGATGGCCCCATCTTCGTCAACGACTGGCCCTATCGCTCCCAGTCTGACACTTGATGCCGAAGACAGAGAGCAGTTCATCTCATTTCAAAGGCCCGCGCCGCCACCTGTTCGTTGAACCGGAGCTCCCCCGGCTTATCTAGGCGCTTGAGCACCCACGCTTCGCCCACGGCCCTGGGAGCGTAGATCTCCAGTGCCGTGTCTTTGCTCAGCGCATTGCGCAATACGCAAACCCGGTAGGTCGGGCAATGCAACTTGAGTTTCTTGTATTCGTTCGGCGTCAGTTCGAATTGAATGACGTTGCCGATGTGTCCCTTCACCTCGACGTAAAGCACTTCAGCGCCTTTCGTTGCTTCCAAGTCCCAGCCTCGATTGTCCCGCTCGACCAGTACAACCGCATAGCCCTGCTTCTCATAATGCTTCCTAGCGGTTTGCACGGCGGACTGCTCGATCTGAGTGATCAGGTCTTCATTGGGCTTGCCCCACTTGCCACCTAGCTTGCCGTGGGTCGTCTGCACGGTCGCACCCGCCGCACTACCGATGTACTTCCGGAGGCTGGCGACGAATCGCATGGCTTCAGGGTTGCCCTCGGACGGATACCAAACATTCGACTGGCCGGGGAACCCCTTCCCGTGCGGCACAACGAGCTTGCGCTTGCCCTCAGGCACTAATTTGGCATTGCCAGCATCGACTTCGCATAGATAGTCGAGGCCAACCCAGTCCCCCATCTTCGGGCGCTCACAGCGCTTCCGATAGGCTTTGTGAAAGACCGTGGCATTGTGATACCAGCCAACGACCACTTGCCCCCCATCGGGACGCCGCGCGATGTAGACGATATCGACGTCGGGCAGCTCTTGGTTTTCACGCCACTGCACTTCGGGATCGATCCGCTTGAGATTGATACCGGAGAAGCGCTTCTTCCGTGAGTATTTCCGCGTGGTGTCCTTGGTCATCACGAAGCCGTAGCAGCGCCCCGCCTCCTCGTGAAAGTTCCACATCTCGCCGCCAGCGCCGTTTTCTTCGACGTAGGAGCCTCCGCCAACGATGTCGTCGACACCGTCGTACCGCTCCATATAGCCAACGCGAAAAACTAGTAGCGGATTGGCCATTTGAACGCTCCCCTAGGTTGTCCCTGGCCGATAGGCCAAGCGTCAACACGTAATCTATCTGCCCGCGCTCTCGACTACACCTTTTCCGCAAATCCCCCTGCCCGCGTTCTGCAGCCCACTGCAGCTTCCCCTCCCTCGCCGTATGATTCCCGGGCTGCCAGGGGGATCCTCATGCTCACCTTCAACACACTGCTTAAATCTGTAAGCATCTCGCCTGCGGAAACGCGCCTGGCGCGGCATCAATCGAAGCGTGGCCCATTGGGTAAGACGCCTGCTGACTTGTGGCGCAAGGGAGATGGCTTGTTCAAGCAGTATCAGGACATCCAGGGCGAGCCAGTCTTCTACGATGCAAAGTACATCGCCAACTTTGTGCCAGGCCCCTTTGGTGAAACGCTCTTTGTCGGTCTGTATCGCATCTTGAGCAAGGGTACGGTCACGGACCCTGCAGTCACGTGCCCCATAGGCGGGTATTCGGTCATCGGCCATCACTACTACGAGACCGAGCGGGTGGACCTCTTGGATGCGTACATGGGCAAGTTGATCATCGACTGGGGACCTGCGTACATCAAATGGGTGCAGCGGGCCGATCGACAACCCAAGACCATCATTGAGATTCGGAAGTCTATCACCGAGCCGGAGTACCCGGGCCACATCGACTTCATCAGCACCATCCACACGCTCGTCGATGTTCCAAGCACCTGGCAGTCCATCCTTTCGAATGCCAGGGGCGTTTACCTACTCGTCTCCAAGAAGAACGGCAAACATTACGTCGGGAGCGCGACGGGAAACGATGGCTTTTGGGGAAGGTGGATGGACTATCTGCACGACGGACACGGCGGCAACGACGGATTGCAGTTGACCGCGGATGTGGACTACCAGGTATCCATTCTTGAGGTGGCCGCATCGAGCGCATTGAAGCCAGATATCTTGAAATTGGAGCAGCTTTGGATGCGGAAACTCATGACGACCACGTACGGGCTCAACGTGCAACCGAGCAAGGGGAACGCGAAAGCAAGGGCCTAGAGCAGGCTGAGCGTGGCAACACACGCGAGAACCGGTCTTGGGTGAAATGATGAACCGAGATCCTCAATAAGATCCGCTTCAGGCCAAAAGTTGCCGCTCCCCTACCCTCAAAAACCCTCTCTAATCACGTGCCCTGCGCGCACTCGGCTAGATGCGGCTACTTCGCCAATACCCGCGATAAGGCGAAGTTACCGTTGCACAAAAGTATTTGGACGGCTGAACGCAAAGAGGGCGAGCTTCGATCTTAAGCACCCTCATCAATGAAAAGCGACTTGGTTGATTATTCGGTATCAGCGTGCAATCGCCCTACCCAGCTATCGAATATCAATGAGATTAATTTTGAGAGCTGAAATCGCCAAAAACGTTCTCTTTCATCAAGATTCTCCTTTCCATAAGCGCCATCCTTAACCTCACACATCTTGGCGCGGTGTCCCGTTAGAAGTCGGTCATCTTTTGCCCTAT
>Ga0302309_10003065_pt1 | contig 13262 bp, 12 predicted proteins | sample III_Palsa_N1_1_FD_200453 | JGI IMG/M metagenome (GOLD analysis project Ga0302309, IMG submission 200453) | Peat permafrost microbial communities from Stordalen Mire near Abisko, Sweden - III_Palsa_N1_1 | ecosystem: Environmental > Terrestrial > Soil > Palsa > Peat permafrost | place: Sweden... | reverse complement strand
AATAAGCCTGATCTACTGCCAGCTCAACATCTGCTGCTGGTAGAGTAGATGGTAAAGCGAAAACCCTGATCGGCATTTAGCGTGGTAATTCCACTATATAATTTTCAGAAGGTTTATAGGCTGTCGTGTTAAATTAAGTAAGATCTTTTCTACTCCTCCCCGAATAGGTTTGTAATTTAGAATCACGAGCTGACTTCTGTTGTCTTGCTGTCACGTTGCATTAAAATTAAAGTTAGTAGTATCAGACAACCGCTAAAACCATGACCGATAGTTGTAATACCAGCTCCATAAATAAACTCCATCAACATGTTGATGTTAGTATGGCAACTGCAGCCGAGATGAGATCAAATCACGATCACAACCAAGCTGCAATCGATTTTGGTAGTAATTCAACTGTTGCTAGTACCAGTAATGATGTCCAGTTTGAACAACAATTCTTCAATCAGTCCCGAACGGCTAACCAGCAGATTAATCAACAGACTGATTGGCAGAATACCGATTTGGAGCACGGAGCTAGTAATCGTCTGACAGGTCATCTTGACAGATCTTCAGTGTACGAATAACGTTTGGATTATACTTGATTACAACTAAGCTGTAATCAGTAACATGTTAGAGACAGTATTTCAACGTCGGAAAGCAGATAACGAGTAGACAGCCTAATATCAGTCAGCCATACAACTCTCAACACTATATTTCATAGCGGATAGATTACAATTAAATTGTAATTAAACAAAAACATAGCAACTTACGATAGCAGCTTACGATAGCAGTTTAAGATGACTGTTAGTTGAATTTTATTTTATAATATACTGATCCTTGCTTCTGTTGATTCCGAAGATGGATAGGTTCAGATGAGTATTCACACTGGACATTTATTCGTCAACAATGTTGCTAGCGTCAGTCACATAGTCAGGTAGTCTAACTGTTAAATAGTTAGATAGTTAAGTTAGGAGCAATGTCAGTGTCTGAAATTATCTAAAAATGACTTTGGAAGATAAGTGAAGAGAAAGGTACCAATGCAGAGTGGTGAATCTTTTAACAACTACATCGACAGGCTTATGGCTGAGGAGGCAGCTCGGAAAGCAGGTAGGAGTATGGCTAGAGATGTTGTTGAGGAGGTGATACCAAATCTCAGTAAAGGTGCGGATGTCTTGATTGAGTGTGGTGGAATCATGACTATACCAAGAGTCATCTTTGAACGATCATCAACCTTGGTCAATTCTCTGGTGCAGCATGAAGATGATATCTCTTTTGTCTCCATACCAGAGAAGTTTCGAGAGATAGTCTGGAGTAGTTATATTGACTATACTAATGTAGGAACAGAGGAAAGTGCTGTAGCCAGCATGAGAAATCTAGTGGACAGATATCCGGATGATACCACTGCAGGCAAACTTGCACTTGCTATCAGATTTGCTAACTATCTGCAAGATAGGTTCTACACTTCAGCTATCAAAAAGTACATTTTTGAACTGGAACGAGATCTCTCCCTAGCAAAACGTCAAGTGGCTCGTAACGCTTGGAGCTTTTCTGGACTGTTTAACTTGTAATCTGTTACTCAAACGATGTTATTCTGAACCGTCTTCCGGTATTACTAATTTTCAGTCTGAGATCAATTATAATCTAATCTCTACTCGAAGTAGAGATAGACAAAACAGCGTCAAGCTAAGTAGTGACAGCGATAATAACAGACTTGGGAGGTAACATGAGATTTGTGATCAACATCGAATACCTCTCATTCCCACTAAGGATAACAATCTTCAACAGCCTCCACTAATAAGCGGTTTTCAACTCTCACGACCTGCCACGAAATCGTCCATTAACCTAATAGTTGAGTTCCTGTCAACTTCTTTGAGTGAATAACTTCTTTGATTGAATAACTTCTTGCGGCAGAAATGTAACTATCAACTGTGAGTGAATGTGGGATGGGGTGGAGTGGTCGATAATGTAGGGTATTACCAATTTTGGTGTCTGCTAACTTAGCATTCGTTTTCGAGAAATTTTATAATGTTCCCAGAACATTATTTATTATAGGCTAATTACATGACTTAGACATTCTTGCTGTCGATGAATTCCTGATAGAGAGACTTGTGATCACCACCAAGTTTCCCGATCAAGAACTCATAGAACCTGGCGTCATCGTTACGGCGATGCCAACCTTCGCCAGAAAAAGTGGTTACAGTGACATCTTTACCGAAGTCAGATTCGGTATAAATGAAGTCGACATCAGGGATGTGTTCAGCTAGCCACCTGATGGTGGTGCTATGACAGTCCCGAAGTTCAGCAAACCCCGCACTGGTTTCACTGAAACCAACTCTCAACATTTTGTAAGTTGCCGGAGTAAATGGAGAACACCTCGTCAGATCTGGATCAAAATCCTCAGGGACGAGTCCGCGATTAACATACTCCCATTCAACCGTGTTTAGAAGTTCAATGGCCTTGTCATCAACCTTGATGCTGTCAGCTACCGGCTTAATCTCCAGATGGTAATAGGTGGTGACACCAGCCATGGTTTTCACTGATAACGCATCATAGCTGTTTGTTGAATTTCACTTTTGTGAAATTCAACAGTATGATGTTATGTTATAACTTTGTGATGATGTATCAAAAATGTTGGTTACGGAGTTTGTAGCAGAACTCAAAAACACACAATACAAAGTTGTACCATGAAATCAAGCTAACTAGATTAGAAAAATAAAACAAGATGACTGTTTATTACATGTCAGTACCACAAAGAGATTATCTCCTTGATGGAGATAGATCACATGAAGCTGTTACAATAACAGACACTGTGAAGTTATTAAATAATAGACATTATGAAGTTCATTAGTAATAGCCTACTACGAGTATCTAATTACATTGTAGTGATTAAATAATCATATGTCATAATGGTAGATGTTAGATGTGTCCATTAAACGACTGAAGTCTGCTTTCCAGACCTTAAGTTCAAGTAACTCTCTGGTGGATAAGTAATGAAACGACCGACATTAAGATTGAGAGCCATACCGAAATGGTACACATAGCTACTGTTGTATCGAGTAAGTCGAAACTTATCTTATTAGATAACTCAGGTTCAACCTCAATATAATTAAGCTGTTCACCGAAGTAACGGTCAGATAATACAAGCTAGTAACGTGGCACATGAAAACTTATCAGTGTTCAAAGCCAAATAAAAGCTACAGTGTCAAAAAGTAAGATACTAATTTAATTAGTAACAATCTCGATAAGAATCATGAGATTATAGTTTCCAGCTTCATATTTATACCAGTTTTCGAGGGCATCTATATCACTCAGGTGAATATTAATCTCTTCAAATGAAATCCTAGATTTTCGAGCCCCAATTTGAGCATGAATACGATCAAACTGACGAGTGAATTCATTAATAGTCGACAGGAGTTTCTCAAAACGAGAATAAGTGTTGGTAACCAAGTGCTGATAGCGGGAAACTAAACAGAAGTGGAACTTTAATATTAGTTACTTAATAACTAATTAATAATAGTTAGCTATCATCATTAATGATAGGAATACTTATTTTATCATATATTGACCTTTGGCACTGTTAACAGTGACTACCGGCAAAGGTTCGGATGGGTGTCCAAACTCTCTTATCAGCTCCAACCTTAAATTGCCTCTGTCTGGTGTGTTAGCGTCCCCAATCTGTTGACCTCTAATTATGGTAACCCAACCTCGAGACCGACGTGCATGTTCAGCCCGCCTAATAATCTTATCAAAGACTGCAGCTTTGTCCGGCTGATAGAAGCTGCGGTAACGGCGTTTGATTTCAGCCAAGGGTGGATAAGGTAGACTATCAACCACCAAAACTTCCTTATTACTGATACTGTCGTTAACAGTGTATTCATCCTCTATGACGAAACTTTCAAACGGTAAGGTCAGAAAAACATATTCCCTCTTATGAAAGAATCCTCCTCCTTCATATTCGTGTTCGGGGTCATACCAGTACGGATCCATGTTTATACCAAGTACAGGTTGAGGGTAATGTATCTCTGCCAGATAAGGGTCAGCATAGTCTAGAGCCACTTCCTTCTCTAAGGACTTAAAGAGGAAAACTGGAGCAATTGACAGAATGTCGTCGTATTCCTCGAAACCTCGATATAGAGTGAGATTAGTGACTGGTTGTGATGCAGCAATGGCATCTACTAAAGTCTCAACATTTTGGAGCGTGGCCTGTGAGATAAATCCAAGACTTAGTTCACCGTTGATTTCAACAACCTTTTCAGGAGACAGGGACATCAGAAAGTCTTCAAAGTCAGCCATTATTACTGCTTTTAAGTGATAGTTTTTTAGTTTTCAAGTTTTGCGACTGATGTGAGTGCAACTAATGTTACTAGACTAACATGATATAGAGACTTGTAATCTCCATTGCCTATATACTCATATATTCACCCAACCAGTCACCACTACAGTTCAGTGACAAGTAGCAGTTATTATAGCTGATAAGAAAGATGTTAACTTCTCAGAAGTTACATGAGACAGAAGGCTTATTAACCGTTCGTATATAACTACAGTACCGATACTTGATAAACTTTAATTGAAAACCACCAGAGTCATGAGCCTGCGCCAGAAATGTAAAACTCACTATCATCATGACTTCAAACGCTATCTCAACTAATAACGCAGTTGTCAGCTCCAAACTGGTTAATTACGAGACTATGACTGATGAGGAATTCTCAATGGTGTATGAATCTGGTATTTGGGGGTTGGACTGACCATGCTTCTATTATCCAGTATTTCAAAGGTAAAGTCATTGATGTCTGTGACATTGATCCTTACAATTGTATTCCAGATTTCATTGACTGCGACAAGCTAGTTAAGATGGCTGAAGAGCGAGAGGAGCGGATCAAGAAATCCACTGTTACTGAGCAGGGAGAGAAACCAAAGAGACTTTGTGCTTGGAAGCACATCCTGCACACCACTTACTCTGATGCTGATGTTAAGGCTGCCATCAACGGTTTCGATGAGTCTGCCATTAACAGCATCCAGAATAATCCTACTGTCATTTCGGCTGTGGCTGCCTAGTGACTTAGGATAAGTAGGATAAGTCAATAAAGATGGTAATTTTCCCTTCGGCAACAACTAGGTTGTTGCAACTGTAGTTAATCGATGTCGGTAGTAATCATTCTCAACATACCACTTGTTAACATCATAATGATCGACATAGACATCTCGCTTGTCATAGCGATAATTACCGGGACCAGCTTCATGTCCGCGCTTAGGTTGCAATCTAATATGGTCAACGATGTCTTCATAATCGGGAATGCTGATAGCAACTGTACTAGCTGCTGCTGTAGTGACAGCTCCTGATCTATCAAGCTTAATTACATCGAGGTCCAAAGTACCATTAGCTGAAATCTTGGTAATCCAACCTACGATATAATGGGTCCTGTAAAAACTGGCATAGGCGTTGAAAATACACAGTTCATTGACTTCAAATCTAACTCCCTCAGTATCCATCCGCTTTCTCTTTTCCTTCACTCTTCATTTTACTGTTGAATCCCAATCAGTTCATATGGTCTCTCCTTACAAACTTAATAGTTGTTCGTATAAACAATGTTATAACATTATGTTGTAACTCTAACGCACGATGTATTTAATTAGATCTTAATCTCTATTATCTGAATAATAGCTCAATAGAGCTAGATCTTTTTCGATATCATATTGTAGGTCTAGCGACTAACAACCATAATCAAAACTCTAATTAGAGACTTGCTTACCAGATTGATAAGTAAAGCTCTCAATCAACTGTCCCAATTCGTCCCAGTGTTGCTCAAGTCCATGTTTGCGACCCATAACGTAGTTGACTTCTAGTTTCTTAGTCTCACCATCAGCATGGTACTCGGTATAAATACCATCATAGTCATCGTTGACATCCTCTGAGTAGTACTGTAAGGTCCTCTTGCCAGTAATTGGACTGTAGTTAGTGACAGGTCCATCATAACAACCATCTTTGAAATTGGCCTCACAAATCTTGATATCACCAACATAAGTAACCTCTTGACCGTGAAGAATGCCGTTGAGGTAGCTGGTAAACTTCTTCTTCTTGTTCTTGTCATAGTCATATTCTTCCTCAATACCTTCAATCATAGCGTTGTCATTAAGGAACCACCGGTTCTTGAGACGACCCTCCTTATCCCAAGCTCTGTATTCGCCATACCTTTTATTTTGGTAATGGTACCCATGGTTTATAGGCTGTTGACTATTAAGTAGAACGACATATTCACCCTGAAGTAGTAACTTGTCACCACCCTCATCTTTGACATCAACTTTGCCAAATAAAAGCTTGTTTGGTCCATGGAAGTAGAGACGAGTGATTTTGCCAGTGCAATCCAATCCAATCTTACTGTTCCTGTGACCGGCTGAGCCAGTATGGAAAATAGAGGATAACTTGCCATAAGGAATTCTATTCTCCTCATCTTCGGTGATTTCCCTAATCTCAAGAACAGAGTCTGGAATTAGACCAAAGGTTTTCAGCTGTGCCATTTTGTCATCATCGTTAACTACCAATTTAATAGTCGGCATATTACTACCACCATCGCTGCTACCCGCAGTCGTCGTTGTCTGATAACCTGATTGGTTAGGTTGATTTGGGTGGCTTGGTTGATTTGGGTGGCTTGGTTGATTTGGGTGGCTTGGTTGATTTGGGTGGCTTGGTTGATTTGGGTGGCTTGGTTGATTTGCTTGCTTTAGTTGATTGGGTTGATGGGCTTGATCTAACTGACTTAGTGACTGCTGCTGTTTGATCTCCGGTGTCATTGTCATTGTTGGTAACTGTATGTTGTTTTTGTTGCTTTTGTTGTTGAGTGGCTGGCTGTTATTAGCTGTGAGCGACAGTTGAGCAATATTAGGCTTCATCTCGGGGATATCTTCCCTGTCAGACATGGTAAGAGAGCGCTGATAATGATGTTGGTGATGATGATGATCCTGTACAGCAGTGATAATGGCTGGTAACTCAAACATGTTGACATTGCGAATCTGCCACAGTTTACGATGACTGATCTTGATGTCAGCTGGTATCTGCTGGAGCAGTTCCTCCTCATAATCCTCCTCTAAGATCGAGTACATCATCTTGAGATAACTAACCACTTCCTTGTAACCACAGAAGTCCAGTTCCAGACTGACAAAACGATCTCTGACAGAATGGTAATCAGCTGGCAGCGGGTAGACTGTATCAGCCGTTGTCAACTGCCAAATACTCTCACCATGGTTGGTTAAGAACATAACCAACAATCTTGGCACCTTAGTTAAAATCTCACCATCAATGAAGCGCTGCAGACTGTTGTAGAAGTTATTGTTAAGACTAATCAGGTAATCAACGAGTTGATGAGGTAGTGGTCTGTTGTTAACATTACTACTAGCGTTATTAATGTTACTAGCCATAAATTCCCTAGCCTTGTTAGTTAGCCACAAGTTCTTCCACTTGTCGAGTTCATCAAAGACTACCAACCAACTCTCGCTGTCGGACTTAACTGGAAAAGGACAAATAACCTTATTAAGGATGGCCTCAAAATCCTCAGAGTAGTTGACGAAGTTCATCATGTTGACCTTGAGCACAGTGGTCACAATATTCAAGCCAGCAATACGTTCCACCACAGTAGTCTTACCTACACCAGCCGGTCCATTAATGATGTAGGCTTGAGTGGCTGAATCCTTGAGTTTGGCGGACTTACTAATGAAGGTAGACACCATACGGAAGAAATCGCTGTAGGTCTCGTTGACCATACCGGTCACCTTGGTGGGAATGGACCAGCTGAAGCTGATCTCACTGTTGTTGTTATTGTTGTTATTATTATTATTATTGTTGTTATTAACACCTGAACCAGCCACTGTCTTACTGTTGTAGTTAACAACCAAGACTTTGTATTGGGTAGTAATGCTGACGTCAGCTACTGGTAGCTTGAAGTGTTGCAAGAATAACGACTTGAAGTCAGCTGACAGTGAATAGATGCTGAGCTGACCTTCGTTATTGTCTACCAAACACCAGTGGCCACAAAGCTTATAGAAGCCATGAGTGTAATCCTTCTTGAGGTCAAGACCTTCTAAGGCCGATTGCAGACGGGTCTGATCTAGTTTGGTCGTCGTCAACTCGTCAACTAGGTCATTGGCTGTCTTTATCAACCTTAACTTGCGGCAGCGCAGCATTCTCAGTAGAAACAGGAGTAAGGTTAGTCTGGTCTTGGCGCTGAACAGCTGACTACCAATCTTGTTAATGTTGTCATAGACATACTTAGCAGCGAAGGCTAGCAGGATTTTCTTGGTCAAATCTACCACATTGCTGCGACTCAAACCTGACTGGAAGATCATCTGGGTGGTCACCGTAGCCACATCTGGTACTTGGAAGAAGGATGGTTGCACAGTGGCCGCAGCCTTATCGTTGTTTGTCATGTTGGTATTAGTATTTGTGGTTGCTGTAATAAGTCAGTCAAAGTCAATCAAAGTCAATTTTCACTATAGACGCCTACTGGGGTTCTACTGTCTGCAACACCCACGAGACGCTACTGTTCTTCTACCACTTATTATTTCCTTATTACGTTTGAATAGTTATAGTCTGAGACTATAACGTTGTTACTCCGGTTCTCTTCAGTCAAGATAGAGTCTTCGCGATTGTAGTTGACTGATGAGCACATTACATTGTCTTTCAGATCAAAAGGCTCATTATAGGTATATTTGGTGATAAACTAACTATAGTAACTTGATGTCTACCGATTGTTATTGTGATAGACACTGGTAGTTCCAATTCCTGGAATCTTTGGTCTACTTTGAATAGAAAGTTGATTGCTCGATTAGTATGTAGGAGTCAGGATCAGTAACTATCATAATGGCTAGTTAATAGGCGTTAATCTTGGCTTCATATATCAAGAAGTAAAGATCTGTGCCAGTCACATGCAAGGCAGAATGGAAACAGCTGGTACCAAAACCAACAGTCATACGTCCACTAAAAAATTTGTTGATGTCATCCTTAGACATAAATTCCAAGTATTGAGTAGTGGCCTCAATCAACTCTTTCTTTTTCTCTTGAAGATCACTCTCGATAGTGTGACTAGAGAATCTATTAGCAATAGATTGAAGTGGATTGATACCCTGCTTATTACTTAAGCTTTCGAGCTTTCTTTTTGAGTCCTCTCTCGTGTCGTAGAGGCGTGTCGTAGAGGCGTGTCACCTCTGAAGACAGGTTCTTTTCAACAATATAACCGGCAGCTGACAAAATGGCTATCTCCTTGGCTGTCTTATAGCTGTAGTAGTCATGTGGCATTGTAATGCCGTTCAAATCAGCCACGTAGAGACCGACACCATAAGCACAACGATCCATTCTAATAGAACTCGTGATAGTAGAAGGATGCTCTTTGTGAGATATTAGAGATTCTAGCTTATTTTCAATTCAATTGAATTCAATTCAATTCAATTCTCAATGATACGAGATAATCTATTGGCAGTGACACAAGGTTGTAACATGGTGTCTCATTATGATCTCTAGACTACTGTAGATAGTACACTTACTGATGGTCTAGTATTAGTTGTCTTGTTAACTGTCTGAGATCGCATCTACAATCACTCTGTGGAAATTGTGGATAGGATAAACTTCGTTCTAACTATTAGTTGAGATTTAAATCAGTGATTACTATATCCTAGTTGCCGCATATATTATAAGAGATACTCATTTGCAGGCCGTACAGTTACAAAGTTACAGTCTGACAAACATGCAAGGTTGATAGTAGTCACTGCTGGTATTATTGTTAATAATAATCGGCCATTATAATTAGACTTTTTATTGCCACCAGACAATGTTAGTGACTCGTAGCTACTAAAGTGTTACACGGCTTGATATCGTTGATTGAGACTACTTCATTATGAAGTAGTTGATTGGTGATTGGTGATTGGTGATTGGTCAACCGTTAATCTTCCCCTTATTAGCAGGCTAATAGCCCAGTTGAGGTGTGTTCTTACGAGCTTCCAGGTAGGGAGCAACTAGCGAAGAATTAGGACTAGTAACCCTGTGACTAGTTGAGGTAACCTTTCTCCCCTCACTAAACTCGGACAGGTAGACAAAGCCAAGCCGAGCTGTATAGGTTACCCATCTTCCCTGTTTCAATCCATGATCGAAGTAACCAATGTCAAACATCATTACACGATCTTTTCCTCCTCCATCACTCATTATCCATTCGGCATAACGACCGTCCAATCTACCATCCTGATCGTAAAAGGCTATTTTGTGGAGATCCCCATTAGGGTAGCAACTAAGATAGTGGCCTTCGAAACAACTTTGTTTGTATTCTACTTCTCCAAGCACAGCAAACAGATTTGATCTGCCAGCTGTGAGCTGCTGATGCTGTTCACCATCATCATCATCAAGACTCTCGACCGGACAACGTAGGTTACACACTAGTTTAACTTGACCCTTAGACCAATAAGACTCGTAATGACCTATTAGCTTACCAGTTTGATAGTTGCAGTGGAGTAGGAGGAGGTGCTGCCTACCCGCCTCTTCTTTCTTACTGGTGTCCTTGCTAAGAGTGACTCCACCGATACCGTAAGCAGTTGCATCGATGCTGCTAAGATTATGCTCATCATAAAGGTGCCAACGATAGTAAGGACCATCAAGCAGACCCTCACTGTAGTTAGCCAACTCCAGAGCTTTACCACCACGACTATAGGTCTGCTTACTACCATGTAGCAGACCATATTTGTAATGACTGATGATGTTAATTTTCGGCATCAGCTGCTCGCAGCTACTAGTGCCATCAGTATCGTGGCTTCTATCACAGTAGAAGTCTAGCCATCTACCACGTTCTCTGCTGCGGTAGAAGCTATGATCGTGACACACTCGACCCTCCCGATCGTAGCTGATAGTCCGATGCAGATTACCATTCTGATAGATGTTGTATTCGAGCAGTTTGTCTTCGTTGGAGTGTCTCGGTCTGCTAACTGACACAGTGGCAGGTGCCACTTCAGCTAGTCGATTGAAGAAGTTAGGTTGAAGCCTAATAGATAAGGGAACATCAAAGTCAAAGTCAGTCAAGAGGTCGGCTTCAAACTGTTGACTGTCAGGTTCAGCTACCAGTCTGGTCAGGCAAGTGTTCATTCGTCAACTGCACTAGTATGTTTTATGTTAGCCGACAACTCTAAGCCACAAACTTCAACTCTGCTAGAAACTGAAGTCTTGCGCTTGGAAGCCAAGGGTTGTGGTTGTTATAAAGTCAGAAGCATGATAGTTGATCCAAGTTATGGAGAGCTGGAAGCTGAGCTTGAAAACAGACGTCATCATGATCCGGCTAAGGTCGATAGGATGTTGACCAATTTGAGGAAGGGGCTTTACGGAGACTTTACCCCAGTCTGGCCTGTCCCAAGACAACACTAGCTTCGATGATCTGGCTAAGAGGGTCTACGAAGGGGACTTCGACTTCTGATCGTCACCACAGACAGCAGAGAAATAGATGTATGTATTGAATACATACAGTTAATTGACAGCTGACTAGGCTACTGAAAGTTTTATGACTGTAAGAGCTACTGCCATCCTTAAACAAAGGTTGGTAAGGGATGAGATTAATTAAGTCTTCTAACAACTGCTGATAATTGGTTGTAGCTAAGGTCGTTGACAAGCAAGGTATCTGCCAGACAACGTTGTCTGGCAACAACAGCTAATAGAGAAGGAGAGATTGCTATCTCTGCATCAACTAACACTATATGTTGATAAACATGTTGATTTAGTCAACATGTAATAGTCCCAGCGGGGTCGGACCCTCCCATCATGATTCTCGAGGTGCGTGGCTACTCCAAACTCTATGATAAAGTAGAATCTTAGACTGATCTTGTCTTGTCTGTTGTGCTCTTCCTCGTATTCACTGACACCTGTATTTACTGGATTTACCGTCTCGAACATGAGATTCCCCTATTATATAAGTATACTCACAAGCCACATCATGCATGGATAACCCAACCACATTTGCGGCTCTTGCCTCCCACCCCTTGATGGTTGGTTGCAATCCCTTCCCTATCATATCTTTGTTTTTATTTTCCCCTTACAGAAGTTTACCTACCCTGCCCTCTTTATCTTCGTACAGTTATGGACCATCTCTATCCATGACGGTGTTGATTAGTCACCCTTTGATGTTATTAACGGTTCCGCCCACCATGCTATCCATCACTCCCAATTCCTATACAATTACGGACAATTTTTCACGTTCTGGGATCGTCTTGGTGGAACTCACAAGGATCCTCATAGGAATCTTCACAGCAAAACTACCGTTTAGTCTACTTATCGACGTCTTGCTTTGAGTAGCAACGTATTACATTGAATTGTTATTCAAGGAGATTGTAGACGAATACAAGGTACATATCTTATTGCTAATTCTTAACTTGGGTAAGGAGTTACAAGATGACACCTTCACATGTAAAGTGCAATCATTAATAGTTACTTAATAACTAAGTTGTCATAGTGCTGTAGACTTGAGTAGTAAAGATATTATACTGTTTATCTTTTGATCCCTGCCAAATCCTCAACATACGGTTGGTATGAATTACCAAATATAGGGACTAGTTGTTAGTCAAGGTTAGTTGTTAGTCAAGGTTAGATGGTGGTAAGAGATGATAACTTCACTAGAACTGTCTATCAAGACAACCTCAGTGTAGTTATTTGCTAGGTTTACAAGCTGAGCTTGTAAGCTAATAGTTGTTACTAGTATAGGTATGCTGTCAACCATTATGACCACACTCTAAGTAGAGACTGTTGAGCTTGTTGTGGTTGTTGCTGTTGTTGTTGTTGTATGTTGATGAATTTTTGTATCTTTAGGACGCAAACCCGCATGGATTAGGTAGCTACTATATCTTAACGTATATAGTGGTCTATTACAACCTTAACCTTAACCTTAACCTTAACCTTAACCTTAACTTTAACCTTATTCTTCAGAATACTCTAACACAGTATGTTAGTGGAACGTTGTTAGTGATGAGGATTTCGTTCATTTCGTCGTAGATGTCATTGTATCTTATGTTATGGTATGCTGACTTCAGGTCGATATTGGTATAGCGAGATAATTGAGGGTCAGAACAATACTGATCTGTCCTTTTGTCGAGCCCAAAGTGCCAACCCACAGGATGCAATACGAATTGCGATGTTGAGATAGCATCTGGTGTAAAGAATAACTCAGTAATACCATCCTGAGGCTCAAACCTTGGTGCCGCATCTTTAACCAGTTGAAAATACACAGCCGCGATGGGAGTGTATTTAGCCAACAGGACAGGCAAATACTCTG
>Ga0302309_10003059_pt1 | contig 13280 bp, 6 predicted proteins | sample III_Palsa_N1_1_FD_200453 | JGI IMG/M metagenome (GOLD analysis project Ga0302309, IMG submission 200453) | Peat permafrost microbial communities from Stordalen Mire near Abisko, Sweden - III_Palsa_N1_1 | ecosystem: Environmental > Terrestrial > Soil > Palsa > Peat permafrost | place: Sweden... | reverse complement strand
TTGACCTGCCCCTGAAACTACTTGTCTGGGAAGATGCACAAAACCAAACCTGGGTTAGCTATAATGATCCTGCCAGCTTGATAGAAAGGTTTTCGCTGGCTGGGCAAACTGCAAAGCTGATTGATATTGAGCCGCTCGTTACCCTGCTGCTACAGGAATGAACTTATCACCTAAGCCTTAATAGTCCTTCTGCGCAGCCGGTCATTATTTGGCCGGTCTCAGCCGTGTCACGATGTCCTGGAATTGGCAAAACCTTCTTTAACAAATTCTTTATTAGTTTTCATAATTCCATTTCTGTTTTGATAGTTCTACCGGCTGATGTGCTCCTTGCGAATCCCCAGCCGCTTCATTCGCGAGTTTAATGTGCTGGTGGGTAAGCCTAAAAGCATGGCTGCGCCGCCACTTCCTCCAATCCTGCCGCTACAGTAGCTGAGGGTTTTTAAAATGACGTCCCTTTCATGCTCGTCAATGGTTTTAATCACAAACTCCGATTCAGCGATTACCGCCTGCTGTTGTTGTGCAGCCGGCAAATGCACCTGTTTAATGGTGTCGCCTGGCGCGACCAGCACGCTGCGTTCAATTAAATGCTCCAGCTCGCGAATGTTGCCCGGCCATTTGTATTGCACCAGCTCCTGCAGCGCCCGGGCAGTCAATGTCAAAATATCTTTTCCTGCCTTCTTCGCAAATCGTTGAATAAAATATATAGCCAGCAAGGGAATATCTTCTTTCCGGTCGCGCAAGGGTGGCAACTCAATCGGGAAGATGTTTAACCTGTAATAAAGGTCTTTTCTAAAACGACCCTCCTGCATTTCTTTTTCAAGGTCGCGGTTGGTTGCGGCTATCACCCGCACATTAACCTTAATGGTGGCGTTTCCCCCCACCCGTTCAATCTCCCTCTCTTGCAAAGCGCGCAGCAGCTTTACTTGCAGATCAAGCGGCATTTCGCCTATTTCATCCAAAAAGAGCGTACCATTATTGGCCAGTTCAAATTTCCCGAGCCGCCGTTCTGTAGCGCCGGTAAAGCTGCCACGCTCATGCCCGAATAATTCTGATTCGATCAGGTTTACCGGTAAAGCAGCACAATTTACCTTCACCATTAATTTATTTTTCCGGGGCGAGCTATTGTGTACCGCTCTTGCGATCAATTCTTTCCCGGTTCCTGTTTCACCTAAAAGCAGCACGGTGCTGTCGGACTGAGCCACCTGCGCTACCAGCCTGAACACTTTCTGCATTAAAGGGCTTTCGCCGACGATCTCCGCATAGTTAAGCGTTGTTTCTATCTCCTCTTTGAGATAGATCTTCTCCTCCTCCAGTTGGTGCCTGTAATTATTGATCTCTTCCAGTTGCCGGCTTACCTTTTCATTAGCCATCATATTCGAAATGCCTAAAGCTATTTGTGACAGGATGCATTTAAACAGGTGATATTGCTCAATAATGCGCGCGTAATCGTGATGGATAAAATTCATTACGGCGATATTTTCCTGCCCCAGCCGTATCGATACGCCGATCATTTGCTGCAGGTTGATAGCCTTCGCGGTTTTCAGATAGCCGGGGCTTCCCGGTCGGTTAAAACGTTCATCGATATCAAAAAATACCGGTTCGTCAGCAGCTAATATTTTATTGAAGATGCCATCATTTACATCGTTCCAGTTATTGAGCAGTTTTTTAAAGTCCGGGTAATTTGCAAAGGCGGCATCAGGGTCAAACAGCACCGGCATGTGCTTTTGTTTGTCGTCGCTCAGGTAGTGAATAGTATAGTCGGTAATGTCAAAAATTTCCTTTAGTTGTTGTTTAAGTATCCTGGCCAATATATGTTTATCGCGTACTGAGGCAATGGCATTGCTGAATGACAATAGCCGCGCTTTTTCCTGCTCCCGCTGTGCAATTTCCTGGTTGGCTATCATATTGGCCATAGCAATGGAGATTTGATTGGCCATACTTTCCAATAATTCCAGCTTGCTATTTGCTATTGGTAAAGTATCATCAAAAAACAGGAACCAGCAGCCATAAACCTCAACGCCTTTTGACAGTCTGACGATCACCACCTGTCGGGCGCCGTTTTCAAAACCTGCATGCAGGTATCCCGGAAGTGTGCCACGGCTGTGCATCCGCATCAGGTCAAACACCGCCGGGTGCGATTTTTGCAATACTTCGCCAAAAACGATGTCGCCTATCGGGTACCTTTCTAATGATTGCTGAAACGCCGGTTCCTCTATATTTGGCGTAAGGTCATCTATCAAAAATGCGCCTGATGTGAGCTTGTCCTTGTCGATTTTACTGATCAGCACATGCGAAAAACCGATAAAATCCTTTAAACGCCGGGTAATTACCCGGAACAGTTCCTCCGGGTATCTCACGGCTGCTATATCGGTATTCAGCGCAAGCAATAACTCCTTTTCTTTTTCACGATTTTGAATGTCTTCGTTAGCCAGTACGTTTGCCACCGCCGGCGAAAGCTGGTAAGCAATGCCTTTGATCAGCTCCAGGTCATGATCGGTATAGGTCTGCCCGGTATTTACGTACATAAAGAACAGGCCGATATGGTAGCTATTCTCTTTTAGACCCACACCCACCATGTTTGTGCTGCAGTCACTACGAATATTCTGGTTGTTAAATACAACCAGGTCGCCCGATTCAAATATCCTTGCAAAGTAGCCGTTCCTGGTTTTTTGAGCTTCAGGTGTTTCTACATCGTCCGGAAGTTCCATGGTGTTCAAAAAAATGGAACTGTCCGGCACGTTTTCATTACTCACCAGTATCACCAACTCTCCAAAACTCACTATCTTTTTCAGGTTGTTCCTCACCGCCCTTAACAAATGTGAGCGGTTACGAATGGAGGTAAGCGAAAAGCTAAATTCAAGTAATTTTTCACGTTCAGCTTCTTTTTCCATTACCGCCAGGCTGGCAATAATATTATCAACAGCTATAGAAAGCTGGCTCGATATGGTTTTTATCAAATTTAACTGCCGTTCGGTCATTGCCTGGTCGGCGGTAAGGCATATCGCCCATACGCCAATTATCCTGGCGCCCACCTGCAGGCCTATCATCGCTACTTTTCGTATCCCGCTTTCGTACAAAATAGTCATGTATTCGGGCATGTTGGCGCGGGCATTCAGTTGGTCGAGGTCAAAAACATGGGCCTCCTTTGATAAAAGCACTTTGTTAAATACCCTATCGTTGGTGGTGTATCTGGCCGTCAACATCTGGCGGTATTTGGGATGATCTTTGGCGTTCGACACCGGGTCCTGCAAAAAAGAAGTCATAGTCAACTGGTCCTCGTTTAGAACTGCTACCCAGTGGTGCCCAAAGTCAAAAAGTTTCTTAAGCTTGTAATGAATGATCTTTAACAGGTCTTTCTTATCTTTAATTGAGGCAAAATCGATGTTAAGCGACTGCAAAAGTTCCGATTCGGCTTCCCGCTCCGCGTTGAGCTCTTCGGCCTGCAGTTTTGACAACACGGTGCTTAACATGTTGGCTGCGATTTTCAGCAAGTTATGATCGGGTAAGTATTTCCAATCAAAAACTATTGCCAGGTGAGCAATAACATCATCTTCGTGGTGCAGGTTTACCACCAGGCCACCGGTACAGGCGTTTTGATAGCTCAAGTAGGGCAAAACATTGTGCGTTTTTGAAACCTCATCAAAATTGAACCCGGCAGCCAAATCTTCCCCAGCCCCAGCATCGGTAACCGGGCATTTGGCCACCCTGATATGCTCTCGGAACGGACTCCCATTTCCCTTCGCCTCATCGCTGAAATAATTAACTACCGCATCGCGTTCATTGTTCAAAACGAACAAGGTCGCATAAGTAAAATCGAGGTAATTCTTTAAATGATAATTGATTGCCTTTGACAGCTGGCTTTGGTTTTTAATATTACTGACCGCTGCGCTGAAGGCCAATAAAAATTTCCTTTCCTTATCTGAACGTTCGAGCTTGTATTGGTTGATAGCGCCAATGATATGATCGCCACATGTCTGCAAGTCGATGATCATATCTTCTGCATTATTTACTTCTTCAAGAAAACCCAATTTCAGTACAATTTCTTGCGGCCCCTCGTTTATCGGAATACATACCAGTTGTTCAAATGGCGCCAGGTTCAGTCCCTGCTGCTTTTCCAGTTGCAGCCCGGCCCTGCTAATGTTTATAGCCGGTTGAACTTCGGCCAGCTCCAATGACAAATTTGTGATGCCCTGTTTGACATCCTCCGTCAGCCCGGCATTGGTATTAAACCTGTGCACATTCCCTGCAAACTTTTTACCGGCCACCGGGTCGAAAAATAACTGTATAAACCCTGCGCCCGTAATGGCCATAAGCTCATCAAGCATGTTGTCCAACTCCATACCTGCCAGCTCATGTTTCGAAAATACCCGGTATACATTCTTCATGATGCAGTAATTTTTTGAGATTTTTTTAGCAGCGAAATAACGCTGTTCAAGTTTTGTGCCATGAAATAAATAATTGATTATCAAATAGTTAATGTTATTATGTTTGGTTTTTGATCACGAAATATCATGATCTCGGCAAATGTCGTGATGGAAGCGACTGGTGAGCGAAATATCGGTCCGTTTGCCTACTTCGCCGTTTGGATTCTTTATAAAATAATACATACATTTATTAAATACTACGGCCATGAGCTACAAATTATTGCGAATAATGGGGGCGGCATGCCTGTGTACCACAAACGATAAGCTGACTTGGTTAGGGTTAGAAGTGATTAAAGGGTTGACCGATGATTTGAAAGGAAAAGTACAGTTTTTGGTTAAAAAGGCACAAGCGTTATCATATCCTTTAACAAAGGGCCGTTTAGCTACATTGCTGCTCCCGTTATTAGCTAGTAGTTGATTTATAATGATTTAATTTCTACTAAATGAAGACCAGGATATTACATTGAGTTTGAATTGGCAACAGGCAAAAAATAAAATTGTGGCCGTCCACCCTTAAAACGCAGATAATGATGAACCGGATTACACTTGCTGGATATGTTAGGCTTACAAGCCTTGCACTGCTGTTATGCCTTTTTTTTAAAAAAGCCGCCGGGCAGGAATATATGTCGCAGGACTCGGCAAATTACCAACGGATGCTGGCGGCGAGTCGTACTGATTCCGATCGCATTTACTACCAACTGGAGCTGGCCGAATATTATATCAAAAAGCCCGGCACCTTTAAAGCTGACCTTGACAACGCGCGGCTATACATCGCCCGGGCAAAGCAACTGAACGAAAAAATAAAATCAAAACAGGCGGAAGGCCACATCTTGCTTGAGCAGGGGTCTTTAGCGCGTGAATATGGCCCATCACCGCAGGGAAAAGAAATGCTTTCCCAAGCCATCGCGTTACTAAAAAAAGGCCACGATGACTGCCTGCTTGCAAGCGCATACCGCAATCTGGCTTATTATTATGATGGCGACAATCCAAAAGACTGGGGCACAAAAATAGATCTGCTTACACAATCTGCCACCTTTTACAAGCAATGCGGCAATAGTATGCGGGCGGCGGCGACTTGCCAGCACCTGGCTGAGATGTATGTTGATACCGGGAATTTTGAAATGAGCAAGAAATATATCGATGAAGGCCTGGCGCTCTATAATTCCGTTCATTATCCCGAAGTGCAGGGACTTTATTGTTTGATGGGCGACGCCTATTTCGGTCTTTCAGACTACGATAAGGCAATAGACTATTATTTACAGTCATTAACGGTTTCGGCTAAGCTTAAAAAGGTCACCATGCAAAACTGCGAGTCTGACAATCACCTGGGTTTGGCTTTATACGAACTTGGTCAGTCGGGTAAGGCGCTGCCATATTTTGAAGCTGCGTTAAAAATAGCAAACGAACACCGTGATCCGGGTTCGATTGTAAGCATTGCACGAAATATGGCTAACTGTTATATCAAACTAAACGAACCCAGGAAAGCACTTGCCGTTTTTGATTCAAATGTAGGAGTATATACACGCACACCCCTTAGCGAGGCCATAAAATTAAGGATAGACAACACTTACCTCGTCATACTTACCTTTTTGAATCAAACCGACCGTGCAAGTATTTATGTCGACGAAATATTGCGCCTGTCCGCGTCGCCTACCATAGGCAAGTTCGACATTTCTAAATGCTACAGCGCCATTATTGGTTATTATTTTTCCACTAAAAACTACAGTAAGGCTTCGGAATTCCTCGCAAAGTTTCAACAAGTGGTTGAACAGACGAAAATTCCGGCAAGCAGGGCACAATACCTGGCTTATGCTTTCCGCCTCGACTCTGTAAAGGGTGATTACCGCAGCGCTTTTATTCACCAGTCGCAGTATAAAGTGTTGGAGGATTCACTGTTTAGTGAAAAGAAAACCCGCCAGATAGCACAGCTGCAAACTGAATTTGAAACGCAGCAAAAAGAAGACGAGATCCGGCTAAAAAGTCAGGACATCAGGCTGCTAACACAAGGCGCAAGACTCGATAAGGCGCAATTACAGCAGGCAAGGCTGATAAGGGACCTCACTTTGGCTGGTACGGTGGTGTTTATTTTGATTGCGGGTATGCAATACCGCCGTTACCGCGAAAAGCAAAAGACCAATTTGCTGATTACTGATAAAAATAGAGCGCTGGAAAAACTGGTAGAAGAAAAAGAATGGCTTTTAAAAGAGGTGCATCACCGCGTTAAGAATAACCTGCATACGGTTATTTGCCTGCTAGAGTCGCAGGCGGCGTATCTTGAAAATGATGCGCTTGTAGCTGTTGAGAGCAGCCAGCACCGCATATTTGCCATGTCGCTGGTACACCAGCGGCTGTACCAGTCGGCCGATATTCAAACTGTTGATATTGCGAACTATCTGTCTGAGTTTATCATGTACCTGCGAGAAAGTTTCGGCTCACCGGCGAATATTGCTTTTCAACAGGATATCGGGTCGATAAGGTTGGATGTTTCACAAGCCATTCCCCTGGCCTTGATCGTGAACGAGGCCGCAACCAATGCCATCAAGTACGCCTTTCCTAAAAACAGGCATGGCGTTATCCGTATTACCCTTGTGCAGGAAGCGGGCGACGCCATCAGGCTAAGTATTGAAGATAATGGTGTAGGCATACCTGAAATTGTTCAATCGGGCAATTTGAATTCTTTAGGACTGGAACTGATCAGGGGCCTGACAGACGATCTGAAAGGCAAAGTACAGTTTGTGGTTAATAATGGCACAAACGTAATCGTATCATTTAATAAAGCGCCTTTTGTTGGCCTGCCTGAGCGATTGGAAGTATATGAACAAAGCGAGGCACGGTGAGTAATTTCTAAAGTTGACTAATGATAGCTAAAATACTTATAGTTGAAGACCAGTTTATTGAGGCTAATAACCTCAAAATTATTTTACAAAAAGCCGGCTACGGGGTTTGTAAGTTCGCCCGCTCCGTTCAACAAGCGTTGGAAGTTATAAATGAAGAGCACCCAGATTTGGTGTTGCTGGACATTCACCTCGAGGGGGAGTTAACCGGCATTGACCTTGCGCAGACGTTACGGAAGAGAAATATGGCCTTTGTATTTTTATCGGCCAACTCCGACGAAAATATTTTAAATGCGGCAAAAGCCACCAAGCCGTATGGTTTTTTAGTTAAGCCGTTCCGCAAAAAGGATGTACTGGTAACGCTTGATGTTGCCTGGTATCTACACCAGCACAGCCAGGAAAGCAATAAACAAACTGCCGAAGAACAAAAAAATTTGTTGCCCGATGAATCGGACTTTCCGGGGATTATAGGCAGCAGCCCCAATTTTATGGATGTTTTAAGCAATGTTAAGCTAGTTGCACCTTCGGAAACATCAGTTTTGATATTGGGCGAAAGCGGAACGGGGAAGGAACTAATAGCAAGAGCAATTCACCAGCATTCTACCAGGAAAAATAAGCCAATGGTAGTGGTTAACTGTGGTGCTTTACCTTCCGGCTTGATCGAATCGGAGCTATTCGGACATGAGAAGGGATCGTTTACCGGCGCGAGCGAAAAGCGGATCGGGAAATTTGAGCAGGCCAATGGCGGAACGGTCTTCCTGGACGAGATTGGCGAATTGCCTTTGGATCTGCAGGTGAAATTTTTAAGAGTGTTGCAGGAAAAAGAAATTGAGCCGATAGGCGGGCATCGAAAACCGGTTAATGTACGGGTTATTGCAGCCACCAACCGCGATCTTGAAAAGGAAATGGCGGCGGGTCGTTTCCGGCTCGACCTTTATTACCGGCTAAACGTATTCCCAATAATGTTACCTGCGCTGCGGGACCGCCCGAAGGACGTCCTGGCGCTTGCGACATTTTTACTTGACCGTTATGCAAGAAGGGAAAACAAATCAATAAATGGATTTTCGGACCAGGTTTCCAAAGAATTGGTAGACTATAGTTGGCCCGGAAACGTAAGAGAACTGGAAAATTTGATGGAGCGCAGTGTGCTGCTTTCTACCGGCAAAATTATCACCACGTTCAGTTTACCCGGCAGGCTTAAGCAGGAGGACGCTAAAGACAGCGGCCGTCTGAAGACCATGGATGAGAACGAAAGGGATTACATTATACAGGTTTTGGATAGCTGCAATTGGAAAATATATGGCGAAGGCGGCGCCGCAGAAGTACTGCAGGTTAATGGCTCCACGCTAAGCTCAAGAATGAAAAAATTGGGTATTGAGAAGAGAATTACGCTGAAGGATCCGCGGGAATAGGAAGAATAGCATTAAGTTAATCCCAATGGAGTAGCCGTATTAACTGCGATATTTCGCGCGCTGCTCACAAAAAAAGCGAAATAAGAATTGCTACAAATTCAAAAAAAATCATAATTATTTATTAATGAGGCTGTTGTCAAATGGCACGAATTTGTATATACCTCGCCCGACCGGTTGGGGGATTAGTCTACGCTGAGCCTGTCGATTTTTCAAATCATTAACTTTTAACTGGTGAAACTATGGAGACGTTTACTTTTTTCGCCCTGCGGGCTGTTCAGCTGTTTTGTGTCCTTGCCATTTTTTATGTGATCTGTATGCCTCAAAAATCTTATGATTCAAGGGACTAATATTCGTGAGCGCCTGGATAAACAAATGATAACCAAATTCTTTCTCAAATTTTTCGTACCAAATAAGTCAAATATGAAATTATTATCACTAATCATCATTACACCGATTGCTTTGTTAATTTTAGCAGCGGCACCCGCAGAGGGGCGGATTAGGAGGGTACAAGCCTTCCGGCATACCATCAAAAATTCCCGCAATCCCAAATCAACTAATACCGACTCTATACGTAAAGGGGCTACCGTCCAGTATGGTCTTTTCACCGAGTACAGCAAAGACGGCCATTATTACTTTGAAATCCCGGATTCACTTTATGGCCGCGAAATAATGGTGATAACCCGGCTTAAAAAAGCTCCTTACGGGTTGTCTACGGAAGGCGAGCAATATGGCGGACAAAAGTTGAATGAACAAGTTTGGAAATTTGAACGGCACGCCGAGGAGGTTTTCATCCGCGTGCATGACTATTCCATTAAGGCAGATAGCGGGCAGCAATTATACACGGCCGTTCAAAATTCAAACCTGGACCAGATTTTAGCCGGGTTCCCGGCGAAGGAGGAGGGCGCCAAGAACAAGAGCGTATTGATCGAGGTAACGGATTTTTTCGATGGCGATATAAATTCTATCGGCGTTTCGAACGAGATCAGGTCTGCATATAAAATTACCAGCCTTGATGCTTCGCGGTCGTACATCGATACGATCTTGTCATTTCCGGGCAACATCGAAGTGCAGACAACTAAAACTTACCGTAGCAATGACGGTCCCGGCGATAAAAGCATAGGGTCAATTACCTTTGAACTAAATAGTTCATTTATTTTATTGCCTAAAATACCCATGAAGCCCCGTCTGGCCGACGACAGGGTAGGTTATATCACCCAGCAGGTTATCGACTACGGCAAATCCTATCAGCGGGCCGAAAAAGTTGCCTACGCATGCAGGTGGCGCCTTGAGCCGAAAGACGAGGCCGCTTATGAACGGGGGGAGTTAACGGAGCCAAAAAAGCCGATTATCATCTACGTGGACCCTGCTACACCGAAACAGTGGGTAGCGTACATCATAAAGGGTATAAATGACTGGCAGGCAGCATTTGAAGCAGCGGGTTTCAAAAACGCGATAATCGGAAAGCCTGCCCCTTCGCAAAACGAAGATCCGCAATTTAGTACAGAAGACGCAAGGTATAATGTGATCCGGTATTTTGCTTCGGACATTGAAAATGCCGGAGGCCCATCTGAGGTGGATCCGAGGTCGGGAGAGATACTGGAAACGCACATCTGGTGGTATCATAACCAGTTGAAGGAATTGCATGATTGGTATTTTATCCAAACCGCGGCCGCAAACCCGCTGGCGCGGACTATGGAGCTGACCGACGAACAAATGGGTGAATTGATACGAACGACCGTTGAGCACGAGGTAGGGCATACGCTGGGCTTGCCGCATAATTGGGCCGCCAGTTACGCCTATGACGTTGATTCGCTGCGGTCGAAGCATTTTACGGATACACACGGTACCGCAGCCTCCATCATGGATTATGCCCGTTTTAATTATGTTGCCCAGCCTGGCGATGGGGTTACGCAATTCATGCCCCGGATAGGGGAATATGACCTGTGGTCGATTAAATGGGGATACACCTGGTTCCCTGGCAATCGGTCAAGCGAAGAAGAAAGAAAAAAACTAGACGTGTGGACGAAAATGAGGGCGGGTAACCCTCTGTATTTTTTTGGCGAAGACTTTACCAATTATGATCCCCGCACACAGTCGGAAGATATTGGTAACGATGCTTTTAAGGCTGGAAAATACGGCATAGCAAACCTCAGGCGAATTTTGCCAAACATTGAAAAATGGACCTTTCAGCCGGGGAAAAATGAGAGCGATGTAAAAAACTTGTATAACCAGGTGATCGATCAATACCACACCTATGTTAACCACGCCCTTAACTATGTTGGCGGGATGTATGTGGATTTTAAAGCGTATGACGATACAACAGACGCTTACCGCTTTGTAGAAAAATCAAAGCAACAGCAAGCGATGGGCTTTTTAAATAATGAGGTTTTTACCACGCCAGTCTGGCTTTTCGATAGCCATGAACTGGCGCAAACAGACAACGGCCTGATCGTATTTAAAGTAAAAGAAATACAAGTTAAGGTGCTCGATTCACTGCTTAACCCCTCCCGGCTCGCGCGCATGTTTGACGATGAGTTTAAGAACGGAGCATCGGCTTACACCCCGAAAGAACTATTACATGACGTTACAATCGAACTCTTTACCTTCAAACAACCCGACGGCTTTAAAAGCAACTTGCAGCGCGCTTATATAGCGGCGTTAACGCATTTGTTAATTTACGATTATCCAAAGCTTTCGTCGGCCGCCAGGCCCGCCGATGCAGATGCAGGGCGTACGCCAATAAATGTACCGCTGTCTGATATAAGGGAACTTGCGAATGCTGAATTAGCGGCTATAGCGCAAACTGTTAGTCGTGATCAAAGTTATATGGCTTCATATCGGGATGATTTGCTCCGGCGGGTTAAGGAAGCCGACAAATCTCCAGGTGTTCATTAATTGTCAGTCCAGTTGTTAAATTTCGCAAAAGACCCCGAAGGGTCTTTTGCGTTTTTGTATATGGCAGTTGCAGGGCGGACGTAATGAGCTGATCATATCGGCATCGATATCAAAAATTCCGAACCTGATCCTTCTTGTGAATTGACATCAAACTTGCCGCCATGACCCTTCACAATAATGTCATAACTAAGCGACAAGCCTAAACCGGTTCCTTCTCCGGCGGGCTTAGTGGTGAAGAATGGCTGCATGATCTTGTTCCGGATCTTTTCAGGGATACCTGTTCCGTTGTCTTTTATAGATGCGCACCAGCCCTTTATCTCGCTGGCTTCCTGACCGTTAGAAGTTTCGTTTTTAACGAGAAGAAGGAAGGTTCTTACCTCAACAGTTGGCTTATAGTCGAGACCTGTGGTTTTTGCTTTTTGCTGGATTGCATAAAATGCATTGTTAAACAGGTTAAGAAGTACCCTTCCAATATCTTGCGGCACCACTTTGACATTGGGAAGTTTTTCATCAAAATTAGTAATCAACTCCGCATTAAATGATTTATCCTTTGCCAGCATTCCATGGTAGGAGAGTCGTAAAAATTCGTCAACCAGCAAATTAAGGTCGGTAGGCTCTTTTTGACCGCTTGCGGTACGGCTGTGCTCGAGCATGCCTTTCACAATACTATCAGCCCGCCCGCCGTGATAGCATATCTTCTCCAGGTTTTGCTTAATATCCTCGGTTACCAACCGGGCTTCGGCAATGTCGCCGTCTTCCAGCACTTCGTCCAGTTCCCCAATCATTTCAACACTTACTTCCGAAAAGTTCTTTACAAAATTGAGCGGGTTTTGTATCTCATGGGCTATGCCTGCCGTCAATTCGCCAAGCGATGCCATTTTTGCCGCCTGCACCAATTGGTTTTGCGTAGTTTCCAGTTCGCAGAGCGTAGCTTTTATTTGCTCTTTTTGTTTTTGCAGCAAAGTTTTCGCCTGCTTATTTTTATGGTTGTGATACCAAAAAACAGCGGCAAGCACCAGCAGAAACGTCAAAGCGACCAGCACGATGTAAAAACGTATGGCCGCGCGGTAAGCTGCTGCCTGCATATCCATTGCATTTTCACGGTCACGTTCTGCATAACCCATTTGCATCACCTGTCGTAGTTTTTGCCAGTTGTAAAGACTGTCCCTGTTAGCCATATTAATTCCCTGGTAGTAAAAAGCGCTGTCTAAACGCCCATGATCTTTGAAATAGCCGGCTAAAAAGAAGCTGATCGATAGCGATTGTCTTGTAAAATGTCCGCGCATGGCCAAGCCCATCGCCTTGCGGGCATAATAGATACTAGAATCCGGTTGGCCGAGTGTTTTCAATACCATGGCTATTTTCAGCAGGCTCATGCTAAGCCTGACCTGGTCATTAGCCCGTACCTGGTAAAATACTGCCTTGCGGTAATAGTCAAGCGCGGTATCGGGTTTGTTCATCCCGGCATAAATACTACCTAGGTTAAGCGCGGCGCCGTCAGCCAAATAGGCATCTTTAAGCTTAAGGGTAAACCTGTAAGCCTGTTGCTGGTAAAATAAGGCAGAATCACGCATTTTAAGGTCGGTGTATAAATCGCCAAGTATGCTTAAGGCGTAAGCGATTGCCTTTTTGTCGTGTATACTTTCAGCCAGGGCTTTATCTTTTAAAGCAAACCGGATACCTTGCCGCTGCTCGCCGTTCTCGTCATAGATACT
>Ga0302309_10003048_pt1 | contig 13316 bp, 5 predicted proteins | sample III_Palsa_N1_1_FD_200453 | JGI IMG/M metagenome (GOLD analysis project Ga0302309, IMG submission 200453) | Peat permafrost microbial communities from Stordalen Mire near Abisko, Sweden - III_Palsa_N1_1 | ecosystem: Environmental > Terrestrial > Soil > Palsa > Peat permafrost | place: Sweden... | reverse complement strand
GCATCACCTGCACAATACGGTCATAATGCTCATGGTATTTATCATATGACACCTCATCCCATATCCATAAACAAATCAGCAATGCTACGGCCATCCCTACCGATAACCCGGTAATGTTAATAAGCGAATGCGCCTTATTTTTGATAAGGTTACGCCAGGCGATTTTTAAATAGTTTCGTATCATGTGTTAGTTCATTAGTTCATTAGTTCATTGGTATCGCTTTTTTAACTGCAAACTGCTGCTGCAAACTGCAAACTTTTCCCTACTCATTCTTCAGACTCTTCACCGGGTTTATTACAGCTGCTTTGATTGCCTGGAAACTCACGGTGACCAATGCAATTAAAATAGCCCCTGTACCTGCCAGGATAAATACCCACATGCTGATGTTAATACGATAGGCAAAGCCCTGCAGCCATTGGTTCATAAAATACCATGCGACAGGCGATGCAATGAAAAGCGCTGCAATTACCAGCAACACAAAATCCATACTCAGCATGACGGCAATATTTGCTGCACTGGCTCCCAGTATCTTGCGGATGCTGATCTCCTTCGCTCTTTTTTCGGCTGTGAAAAGAACCAGGCCGAAAAGGCCTATGCAGGAAATGAAGATGGTTATGGCCATAGCTGTATTCATTAATGTGGCTGTTTGCTGGTCTTTCTCATATAGCAAGGCTATCGACTCATCATAAAACTTGTAATCAAAAGTTGCTTCAGGATACACCTGTTTCCATTCTTTTTCTATCTGCGCAAGTGTTGCCTTTATTGCATCGGCCTGTTTGCCTTTCGCAGCCAGCTTAATTGCAAGCTCTCCTTCCCTTTCGGGTCTGTTCACGATGCATAATGGGGTGATCGGGTCATGAAAAGAACTGGAATGAAAATCGGCCGCAACCCCCACCACCGGATAAAGCTTGTTATTCCAATACAACATTTTGCCAATAGCTTCATCGGGCTTTTTACAACCCATAAGCTGCGACAGGGTTTCATTAATAACAAACTCTTTTGCGCTGTCCGAATGCACCAGGTTTCGGCCGGCAAGCAACTTTATCTGGTATAACGGGAGAATGTCTTCGTTTCCTGCCATCTGCGCTACACCCGTTTCTTTTATATCAGTGCTTTTGAATTTTAACCGCATACCCCGGCCATTTTTTGTCATAGGGGGCGCCCACTCCAGGCCAACTTTGCTTACGCCCGCCACTTGTTTGATCTTTGTTACCAATACTTTGATCTTGGTAAGACTATCGCCCGATGGTGTTCCTACCGTAAAAATGGCATCGGCATTAAAGCCCAGGTCTTTACTTCGGGTAAACTTAAGCTGATTGCTGATCACAATAGTGCCAATAATAAAAACGAGGGATACTGTAAATTGAAAAATGATCAATCCTTTTCGGAGCAGCCATTTTTCACCACCTCTTTGCGCCCCTCCGCCTTTTAAACTTAACGCCGGCGAACTGGCGGATAAAACTTTGGCAGGATACAAGCCCGCAAGCAACGCGGTAATCACCGTGATAAGTAATAAAAAAATACAGGTAGAAAGATCAAAAAAATGAAATTTGACACCCACCGGAATGAATGACCGGAATGCAGCAAGCACCGGCTTTACAAATAGTACTGCCAGCATTACGGCAAAAAAAGTGAGTACAAGGGTTTCCGTTAAAAACTGGAAGATTAAGCTTGTACGACTGCTCCCCAATACTTTTCGTACACCAACTTCTTTGGCGCGCCTGATAGATTGAGCGGTTGACAGATTTATAAAGTTGATGACGGCGAGAACCAGGACAAATAAAGCGATTGCTATTAAGCTGTATAAGGTAGGCCTATGGGCTGTCCTGATTGGGTTTTCGATCACATCGGCATTAAAATGAATATCGGACAAGGGCTCGAGCCAGGGGGATAACTTCATCTTCGGGTCAGCATGCCTTTTAACGAGGCCGGCCAGCCGGGCGTTTACCTGTGCGGGCGCAGTGCCCGGCGACAGCTTTACAAAAACCCAGGTTGACATATCACCTTCTTTCCAGGAATCCGGGTTTGCACTATTTTTTAAAAAACTGCTTTTTATGGTACCGAAGGAAATAAAATCTGTAAATGCCAGGTCGGTATTTTTAGTCCAGGCTTTTACAATGCCTGATACTGCAACCCGGAGGGAATCATCATAGATCACTTCCCTGCCAATAATTTTATCCGGCGGCGAATTGCCGAAATATTGCTGCGCTTTGCTTTCGGTAAGTACAACTGTAAAAGGACTATTTAATGCAGTGGCTGGATTGCCTGCAAGCCAGTCATATTTAAAAATAGTAAAGTATTGTTGCTCCGCTATAACAGTGCCTGAGTTGTCGAAATGCTTTGCGGCCTTATTTCCATCGGGTACACTTATTATTACATTATAAGGCCTTACAGCGCTTATGGCATCTAAACCGGGTAATTCGGCGCGGGCGGTTTGCGCTATTGGCATAGGAAGCTTGCTCCAATGCAATTTTTCGCCGGTATTTTCAGTGGCATCCCCCATAATGCGGTAAATCCGTTCTTTACCGGGGTGAAAAGTATCGAAGCTAAGCTCGTAACTGACGATAACATAAATAACAATGCATGCACACACGCCCAGTGCGAGCCCAAACACGTTGATGGCAGTATAAATCCTGTTACGGATTATATTACGCCAGGCGATTTTTAAATAGTTCTTTATCATGGATAAATCAATTATTGAATTATTGATTTAGTGAATTATTGAATTAAAACCATTGTCTTTTTTAACTTCTCCAAAGGAGTCCTTCGGACAAACTGCAAACTGCCCACTGCCTACTCACTTTTAAGGCTCTTCACCGGGTTTGCCAGCGCCGCTTTTATACTTTGATAGCTTACCGTGAATAAGGTGATTAACATTGCACCTATTGCTGTGACTGCATAAATCCACCATGAAATTTCTATCCGGTACTGGTACCCCTGCAACCATTTATGCATAAAAAAGTATGCTATTGGTGAGGCTATAAGTAGTGCAATAGTCACCAGCACAATAAAATCTCCAGACAATAACTGCCACAGGTTAAATACTGTCGCCCCTAAAACCTTTCGGACGCCGATTTCTTTCATGCGTTGTTCGGCCATGAAGGATGCCATACCAAAAAGGCCGAGGCAACTGATAAAGATAGCCAGGGCGGCAAATGCGCCTGCCAGTTTACCGATCCGTTCTTCTGCGGCAAATTTTCTATTAAATTCGTCGTCAACAAATGAATACTCAAAAGCTGTTGAAGGGTTTATTTTTTTGAATAAAGCGCCGATTTTTGATAGTGCGTTGCTGGCGCTTACATTCGGATTGAGTTTTAAAAACACGCAATTCATCCCATCCCGGTTATAAATAAAAAAGATGGTAGGCGATGCCTGGTTAAATGGCGATTCCATTACCATATTCTTAACCACACCTAAAATCTTAAAATGCTTATCTTTTACCTGGTCCCATTCAATGGTTTCGCCAACAGGGTTTTTCAGGGCCATTAATTGTACGGCTGCTTCATTAACTACAAAGCCCGTTGAATCCGTACTCAGTTGTTTTGAAAAGTCCCGCCCATCAATAAATTGCCATCCGATAGTTTTACCGTATTCTTTTGAAACTGCGATAGTAGAAAACGTTATGTCTTTTGTGTTTTCTCTTCCATTCCATGTAAAACCGGTATTTGTTGACCATATACTGGTTACAGGACTTGCGGATTCAGCAACATCGGTAACCATACCTGAATTTGTAAGTTCATTGCTGAACACATTGAAGTTATTCTGAAATTCCGGCGAGTTTATTTGAACCTGGAGCAAACTTTTTGCTGAGTAGCCAAGGGGGCGATTTTTAGCAAGCTGTATCTGGCGGTATACGATAATGGTGCCAATGATCAGCATTATGGAAAAGGTAAATTGTAAAACTACCAATGCTTTGCGCGGAACTGCGGCAAGCCGGCCAGCGCGAAAAGTACCTTTGAGCACTTTAACGGGATTGAAGGACGATAAATAAAGCGCCGGGTAACTGCCTGCAATAAGACCTGTAAAGACGGTAAAGACAATTCCTGCCATCCAAAACAATGGATCGCCCCACAAAATGCCGATTTTTTTTCCTGCAACGTCATTGAACCAGGGTAAGCTGAGTTGAACAAGTACGATTGCAAACAAGAATGCAAAGATGGCTACCAATAGCGATTCACTATAAAACTGTTTGATCAGCTGACTTCGGACGGAGCCAATTGCTTTGCGGATGCCAACTTCTTTTGCCCTTTTTTCGGAATGTGCAGTGCTCAGGTTCATGAAGTTGATACAGGCTAACAGCAATACAAAGATCCCAATTGTACCATAAAACCAGATAAACTGAAGCTGGTCACTGGTTACATTTACACCGTTTTCAAACTTTGAGTATAAATGCCACCTGCTCATAGGCTGAAGAAACAATACCGGCTTTCGCTTAACCATGTCGCCAATAGCATGATTTGCCAGCACATTTTTTATATTGGCTGTAGCTTTATTAAAATCAGTGCCCGGCTTAAGCTGTGTATAAATATTAATGGCGATATCGTTCCAGTTAGTGTATTTTTTTCGCGCCCAGTCATAGCAGGAAAGATAAAAATCAAAGGGAGCTATAAAAGTTACGTCGCTAAAATCGCTGTTAGACGGCAAATCTTCGTAAACGCCGGTCACTGTTACAGCAAACTTGTTATCGATCTTAATTACTTTGTTTATTGGGTTGGAGTGGCCAAATAACTTCTCTGCAACTGACGATGATATTAATATGGAGTTAAGCCCTTCAAGGCCGTTACGGCTGCCTTTCAGCATGTTTAATGTCAGCATATCGGGAGCATCGGGCTGCATATACCGGCCGTTTTGAGCGAATTTTTTATCCCCAACTAAAAGCATGTGCTGTTCATTTTGAGTAGACATTACCACGTATTTAAAATCCAAACCGTATGAGGTACGTATCTCATTTGCCAAAGGCATTGGATGAGAATCAATAGTGTACACCACGCCGCTATAATTTGCATTCGCTTTTACTTCGGCAATGAGATCGTAATTTTTATGATACTTATTAAACGACAATTCATCATATATCCACAGCCCAATAAGCATAGCTACAGCCATGCCCACTGCAAGCCCGCCGATGTTGATGAAGGAAGAAGCCTTGCTTTTAACCAGGTTTCTCCAGGCGATCTTTAAATAGTTCTTTATCATGACGTTAGTTCATTGGTTCACTTGTTCATTAGTTCATTGGTACCGCTTTTTTAACTGCAAACTGCTACTGCCACTGCAAACTTCCTCACTCACTCTTTAAACTCTTCACCGGGTTCATCAGCGCGGCTTTAACCGATTGAAAGCTTACCGTTAACAAGGCAATGATCACCGCCGTTAAACCTGCCACAACAAATACCCACCAGGCTACAGGCTGGCTATAGGCAAAACCCCGCAGCCACTTGTTCATACCCCACCAGGCTATTGGTGATGCTATCAGGATAGCCAATACCACCAGCTTTACAAAATCAAACGATAATAGCGTGGTGATGCCGCTTACGCTTGCGCCCAGCACCTTGCGGATACCGATTTCTTTGCTGCGCTGCTCGGCCATAAATGCTGACAGGGCAAACAGGCCAAGGCAGGCGATGATGATGGCAAGTATGGCAAATGTGGTGAAAATATGGCCCATGCGCTGCACATCGGCATACATATTGGCAAAACTTTCGTCCATAAACGTATAACGGATAGGCTGATCGGGCGCGAATTTTTTCCAGGTAGCATTGATGGATTGCAGGGTGTTCTGTATATCCGTTCCGCTAACTTTTACGCTAACTAATGAGGGGCTGAGCCCGAAATGCAGCGCAAGCGGACCGATCTGGTCGTGCATAGTATCGAAATTAAAATCCTCTACCACGCCGATAACAGTAAACGTATTGCCGTTGGTAATCCGTGCGCCGACAGGGTTTTTTAAGTTGAGTTTTTTAGCCAGGGTTTGATTTATGATGATAGTTTTACCGGCAGTGTCGTTCGACATATCATACGAGAAATTTCGTCCCACCACAAGCTTCATGCCCAATGTTTTGAGATAGGTATCGTCAACCTGCCAAAACTCGCCAAAAACGCCTGCATCAAGCTTACTGCGGCCGTCAATAAAGAAAGTATTGCCGTCGCGCTTGGTGCCTGTAACGGGGAGGTAATCACTTATGGATACGCTTTTTACCGATGCCAGCTTTTGAAGCTCATTTTTAAAGATGTTTACGTTTTTATCGCCCAACGTATTGGTGCCTTGTATCACTACCACCTGGTCTTTATCAAAGCCAACCTTTTTGCTCAGGATGTACCGCATCTGGTTGTAGATCACAATGGTGCTGATGATTAGAATGATCGACGCGGTAAACTGGAAGACCACCAATCCGTTACGCAGTACTGAACTTTTGCTGCCGGCGTTCAGCCTACCCTTCAATACCTCAACCGGCTTAAAGCCCGATAGGTAAAACGCCGGGTATAAGCCTGCAACAATACCCACCACAAACGCGGAGATGAGCACTACCGGCGCCAGCCACCAGGCGCCCCAGGGTATGGTAAGCGATTTGCCCGAAAGAGTGTTGAAATAAGGCAGTAACAGCCAGGCCAGCAACAGCCCGATCACGAAGGAAAGAAAGCTGAATAGTAGCGATTCTGTCAAAAATTGCCGGATCAATCCGCTGCGGTACGAGCCCACCACCTTGCGCAAACCCACCTCTTTGGCCCTATTGGCCGATTTGGCCGTTGAAAGGTTGATAAAATTGATACAGGCGATAATTAGGATAAACCCGGCCACCGCGCCAAACAGCCATACAAAGCGGATGTCCCCGTGCGAAAGCCCGTCGTCTATACCGTCCGAGTAAAGATTAATATCGGTAACCGGCTGCAGCACTAGCCTAAATTTCGCAACTTCTGTTGCGGCATCCTTCACACCGTCCCGCATCATTTGCGGCAGCATATAATTTTTAATAATGCCAGCGCTTATTTTTTTCTCCACTTTTTTAGCATCGGCCCCGTGACGCAACAGCAGGTAATCAGGGTAATTATAGTTACCCCAGTTTTCCTGTTCGCCTTTCCCAAATTCCACGCCGGCAAGCGTGAGCAGGAAATTATATTGCAAATGGGTGGTGGCCGGCATATCCTGCATCACCCCGCCAATGGTATACGGCCTGGTTTTATCATCATTGAGGTACATCATCTTGCCAACCGGGTTTTGGCCGGGAAAATATTTATCAGCGTTGCTTTTGGAGATCACCATGGTGAGCGGGTTCGCCAGCGCACGGGAGCGGTCGCCATAAATCATGGGCAGTTTCAACATATCCAGCACCTGCTGGTCGGCGAAGGTTATTTTATCCTCATAACTATTCTCTACCTGGTCTGCCCGCCTTACTTCGGCGGTACCGGCGCCCATCAGGCTGCTTGGCATCAGGCGGCCCGACAATTCCACTTCGGGGAAATCGGCCTTCAGCGCTTTTGCCATCGGCGCAGGCCAGGTGGGTTGTGTTACAACGGTCCCCTTATCATTATACTCGCCCACCAGCCGGAATATCCGGTTGGCATCGGGCCACGATTTATCATAACTCAGCTCATCGCGGATATACAACGCAATTAACAAACAGGCTGCAATACTAAAAGCAAAGCCCCCGATCTTGATAGCTGCATACATTTTCTGTTTGCGCAGCTGCCTGATAGCGATTTTTAAATAGTTCTTTATCATGGATAAATCAATTATTGAATTAAAGTGATTGTCTTTCTTTTAACTGCAAACTGCTACTGCCCACTGCTTACTCACTCTTCAGGCTCTCCACCGGGTTAGCCAGCGCAGATTTAATTGCCTTAAACCCTACTGTTACCCAGGCAATGGTTACCGATGTTATAATGGCCAAAATAAATATGCCCGGCCCGATGGACACCCGGTAACTGAAACCCTGCAGCCAGCTGTGCATAAAATACCAGGCTACCGGCGCAGAGATCGCAAACGCAACGATAATGAGTAGGGTAAACTCTTTGGAAAAAAGATAAACAATATTCCCGACCGATGCACCGAGCGTTTTGCGGATACCAACTTCTTTAACACGCTGGACAGCCATAAATGATATTAAACCATATAGCCCCAAACACGAAATGAAAATTGCAATGCCCGCAAATATTTTATAGAGCTGCGATAGCTGATCGTCGCTTTTGTAAAAGTCAGCTATTTTATCATCGAGAAACTGGTATTCATACATCCCGTTGGGAAAGGTGCTGTTCCATGTTTTTTCGATCGATGCCAACGTTTGGTTGATATTTTTGGGCTGGATTTTGATGTTGAGTTTTTGGTACACATCCTTCCATGAAGTCATCAGCACAGGAGGGATCTCGTTTTTCAGCGAACTGATATTGAAATCCTTTACCACGCCTGTAATAGGCGCGTATTTTTTCTTGTCGTCCCATAATTTGATATATTTCCCAATTGCATCTTTAGGATCGCGCACCCCCAATTTCGCCAGCAATGTTTGATTGATCACCCAACCGGTTATCGAATCGGTATTACGGTAAGGGCCCCCTGCCACAAACTGAAGTTTATACAATTTAAAATATTCAGCATCGGCCCATTTCATATTGGCGTTAAACTTCACCGGCAGTGCCGCATTGTTGTATTTAAAATCGGTGCCCCAACTGTTGTTATCCGATGGGCTGGCAAAACTATAACTTACCTCTTTAATGCCGGGCTGCTGCAAAAGCTGGTCGCGCAGGGAGTTTAATTTGGTACGACTGAGGCTATCGCCCGGAAATGGCACTGTAAGAATAGCGTCCTTATCAAAGCCTAATGACTTGTCCCGGAAAAATTGCATTTGGTGAATAATGACCAATGTGCCGATAACCAGCGCCTGGGCAATGCAAAATTGAAACACCACCAGGCCGCGCCTTAACGATATCCCGCTTACCCTGCCTGCTGCAATCTTATTTTTCAGGGCCGTAATAGGATCAAAACCTGAGAGCACTATTGCAGGATAAAACCCTGCAAGTAAAGTAACGGTAATGATCGTTCCGGCTAAAAACAGCCATAAAACCGGGTCGGCCAGGAAGGCGGGATCCAATTTAATTTCTAAAAGGTTATTAAAAAAGGGCAAAACAGCCTGTGCAATACCTATGGACAATACCACGGCACACAGCGTAATGATAAGGGTTTCGACGATGAACTGGAACATCAGTTGTTTACGGTTGCTGCCCAATACCTTGCGGATGCCCACTTCCTTTGAGCGGTTTACCGCCTGGGCTGTAGCCAGGTTGATAAAATTAACGCAGGCAATAATTAATATCAATAAACCGATAAGGCTAATGATGTTCAGTAACTTCTTGCTAAACGGGTGATTGCTAAAAATATTGATATCGGTATTGTAATGCATATCGCCAAGCGCCTGCAGCTCGAATACCGATTTAGCGTACAGCGGAGGCTTATGTTTCTTAGTAAACGCTTTCAAATCATTATTGAACTGATTTACGTTCATATTACCGGGCAAAACGATGAAGCAATAGTTATCGCCGAAGGTGCTTACCCAGTCTTTAAGGTTGTAATAAAACCCGCTGTTTTTTTCATACATCGTGGCATACGAGATCACGAGCCTGAGCGGGAAATCACTATTAACAGGCGGGTTTTTTAAAATGCCGGTGACCTTAAGATCGGTTTTATTTTCATATTTGATCACCTTTCCAATCGCATTTTGCCAGTTCCCGAAAAACTTTTCGGCTTCATTCTGCGTAAGCACAACAGTATTGAGTTCGGTTAATGCCGTCTTTTTATCACCGGCCAGCCAGCCGAAATCAAAAATATTAAAGAACTGCGGCTCTGCATAATACGTGTCATCTTCCTTAAATTTTTTTACCGCGCCGCCATTGTTATCAATACTAAAATGGCTGCCATCATTGTGGAATACCGCTGCAACGCCTTTAAGCTGTGGGAAATCTATCCTTAATCCTTCAGCGGCAGGCAGGGGTGTACCGCTTTCCCTGTGTATGCCGTCGGGCGCCTGGGTCGCCGTTATAACCCGGTAGATATGATCTTTTTTTGAATGAAAATTATCAAAACTTGTTTCAAAATGAACGATAAGGAAAATAAGCAGGCAAGCGGCTACTCCTATCGCCAAGCCTCCAACATTTATGGCTGCATAACTCTTGTTCCTCAGCAAGCTACGCCAGGCGGTTTTAAAATAGTTTTTTATCATGGATAAATCAATTATTGAATTAGTGATTTAGTGAATTATTGAATTAAAATGATTGTCTTTTTAACTGCAAACTGCTACTGCCCACTGCAAACTTCTTTTTACTCACTTTTAAGGCTCTGCACCGGGTTCATCAACGCTGCTTTTATGGATTGAAAACTAACGGTGATCAGCGCTATCAATATTGCTCCCAGGCCTGCTGTGGCAAAAATCCACCATTGTACCGGCGCGTGGTAGGCAAAGCCCTGCAGCCATTTGTTCATGCCCCACCAGGCTATTGGTGATGCTATCAGGATAGCCAGGGCAACCAGCTTTACAAAATCAAGGGATAACAGCGTGGTGATGCCGCTTACGCTGGCGCCCAATACCTTGCGGATGCCGATCTCCTTACTGCGCTGCTCGGCCATAAAGGCTGACAGGGCAAATAAGCCAAGGCATGCAATGACGATAGCCAGTATGGCAAACGTGGTGAAAATATGGCCCATACGCTGCACGTCGGCATACATGCTGGCATAGCTTTCATCCAGGAAAGTGTAACGTATGGGCTGGTCGGGCGCAAATTTTTTCCAGGTGGCGGTAATGGCCTGCAGGGTACTTTTCATGTCCGCCCCTCGCACTTTAACGGTAACCATCGACGGACTCAATCCGAATTGGAATGCCAGCGGAACGATCTGTTCACGCATTGAATTGAAATTAAAATCTTCCACTACGCCTATCACGGTAAATGTACTGCCGTTGGTAATGCGCGCGCCGATGGGATGCTTAAGGTTGAGCCTTTTTGCCAGCGTTTGGTTGATGATAACGGTTTTGCCGGCAGTATCGTCAGACATTTCATACGAAAAGTTACGGCCTTCAACCAGTTTCATTCCAAGTGTTTTCAAATAGGTATCATCAATCTGCCAAAGCTGTCCGTCTACCTCGGCATCCAGCTTAGTTCTGCCGTCAATAAAAAATGGATTACCATTACGGTTGGTGCCTGCAACCGGCAGGTAATCGCTAATCGAGACGCTTTTTACCGATGCCAGTTTTGACAACTCGTTTTTAAAGCTTTTGATGTTATTATTGCTAAGTGTATTTGTGCCCTGCAGGATTACCACCTGGTCCTTATCAAAACCAATTTTTTGGTTAAGAATGTAATGCATCTGGTTGTAAATAACCGTGGTGCCGATGATGAGCATAATGGATGCCGTGAACTGGAACACCACCAGGCTGTTGCGCAATATGGAACCCTTTCTGCCCGTACTGAGCGTGCCTTTCAATACCTGTACTGGTTTAAAGGCCGACAGGTAGAAAGCGGGGTATAAACCTGCAATGATACCGATAACAAAGGCCGAAGAGAGGATGACCGGCAGCAGCCACCACTGGCCCCAGGGCATAGTTAACGATTTGGAGGCAAGCGTATTGAACCAGGGCAGCAACAGCCAGGCCAGCAGCAAACCAATGACAAACGACAAAGAGCTGTATAACAGCGATTCGGTTAAAAACTGCCTGATCAAACTGCCGTGGTACGAGCCCAATACCTTACGTAAACCGACCTCTTTAGCCCGGTTGGCCGATTTTGCGGTGGCCAGGTTTACAAAATTGATACAGGCAATAATGAGGATAAACGCCGCAACGCCACCAAATAGCCAGATAAAGCGGATGTCGCCATGCGAAAGGCCGTCCCGTACATCGTACGAATAGAGATTGATATCGGTGATGGGCTGCAATACCATTTGAATCTTAGCGGCCTGCTGCTGAGGGTTTTTTGCACCGCCTTTCATAATGCTCGGCAGGAAGTATTTTTTAACAATATCGTTCGTTATTTTCTGCCCAAAATCCTTCACATCGACGCCGGCTTTAAGGAGCACATAAGTGGGGTAGTTAAATTGACCCCAATTATTTTGCTCCCCCTGACCAAACTCCATGCCGGTTAGGGTCGCCATAAAATCGTATTGCAGGTGCGAGGTGGCCGGGAAGTTCTCCATCACCCCACGCACAGTATACGGCCTGGTTTTGTCGTTATTAAAATACATAACCTTGCCTACCGGGTTTTGCCCGGGGAAATACTTGTCGGCCTTTCTTTTGGAGATTACTACCGTGAGCGGATTGGTTAGGGCATGCGCGCGGTCACCATAAACCATGGGCAATTTTAATATGTCCAGCATGCTCTGGTCAGCAAAGGTGGCGCCTTCCTCGTAGGTGTTTTCTAACTGGTCTGCACGGCGTAATTCAAATCCGCCGCTGACGGGGAACAGGCGGCCAGAAAGTTCGATCTGTGGAAATTCAGCTTTAAGCGTCTTCGCCAGCGGCGCCGGCCATTCGGGGCCTTTGCCGACAGTGCCGTTTTCGGTGTAATAAATCAGCACGCGGAAAATCCGGTTTGCGTCCGGGTACGACTTATCGTAGCTCATTTCGTTGCGGATATACAACGCAATTAACAAACAGGCCGCAATACTGAAAGCAAAGCCCCCGACCTTGATAGCCGCATACATTTTTTGTTTGCGGATTTGCCTGTAGGCGATTTTGAAATAGTTCTTTATCATGGTTGACTAATTATTGAATTAGTGAATTATTGAATTAAAACGATAGCCTTTTTTAACTGCCCACTGCAAACTGCCCGCTGTCTACTCACTTTTGAGGCTTCTCACAGGGTTCATCAGCGCCGCTTTTATACTTTGATAGCTTACTGTAAATAATGCAATTGTTACGGCGACAAGCCCGGCCAGGGCAAATACCCACCACTCCGCCTGAACACGGTAGGTAAAGCCCTGCAACCATTTATTAGCGCCCCACCACGCAATTGGTGTTGCAATAATGATTGACAGTAAAACCAGCTTTATAAAGTCAACAGACAATAAGGTGGTTATACTGGCTATACTTGCGCCTAAAACTTTGCGTATACCGATTTCTCTTGTCCGGTTCTCTGCCATATAGGTAGCAAGGCCAAACAGGCCAAGGCATGAAATAAAAATTGTGAGGCCGGCAAAGAGCGCGGCGAGTGTGCCATCCTGTTTTTCTTCTCTAAATTTATTGGCATAGGAATCATCAGCAAAAACATATTCGAAAGGATACTGGGAATTGTATTGCTTAAATACCTTTTCAGCTTTGGCAAGATCGACCGCAGTAGAATTGGC
>Ga0302309_10003047_pt1 | contig 13316 bp, 6 predicted proteins | sample III_Palsa_N1_1_FD_200453 | JGI IMG/M metagenome (GOLD analysis project Ga0302309, IMG submission 200453) | Peat permafrost microbial communities from Stordalen Mire near Abisko, Sweden - III_Palsa_N1_1 | ecosystem: Environmental > Terrestrial > Soil > Palsa > Peat permafrost | place: Sweden... | reverse complement strand
ATGTTCACAAATGAAAAGGAGCATTTGAATTCTATCCCGGCAGCTAAAACCGTGAAAGGCAAAGTATCCAATGAAAATGGCCAGGTATTACCTGGTGTATCCGTAGCAATAAAGGGAACTACAAAAGGGACAGTAACTGATCTTTCAGGTAGTTTTAGTATAGAAGCCAACCAGGGCGATGTTTTACGGTTTACCCACTTGGGATATGTTCCGGCTGAGATTAAGGTAGGCACAACTAATGTGTATAATATTATTTTAAAAGAAGATTCTAAAGGGTTAACAGAGGTTGTGGTAACGGCGCTGGGTATAAAAAAGGAAAAAAAATCGCTTACCTATGCCTTACAAACAGTAGACGGGGAAGTGTTAGAAAAAGTTAAGACGCCTACTGCAATAGGCGGTCTGGTAGGTATGGTGGCCGGCCTGGACATACAAACCACTACGGACTTTTTTGCAAATCCCGGCATTTCACTAAGAGGAAAAACACCGCTTATTGTTATAGATGGTATACCCGATCCCACTGCAGATCCTTATAAAATAAATGCAGATGATATTGAAAGTATTACCGTGCTAAAAGGCGCAGCCGGAGCAGCACTTTATGGTTCTATTGGTATAAACGGTGCCATTTTATATACTACCAAACGAGGCAAAAAAGGAGTAACGGATGTAGAATTTAACTCCTCTACCATGTTTCAAACAGGTTTTTTAGCAGTACCTAAAGTGCAAACAGTGTATGGTGCCGGTAATGATGGGATATATTCTTATGTAGATGGTAGTGGTGACGGATTGGAAGGCGGCGGTTGGATTTGGGGGCCTGCTCTTAACCAAAAAGACCCAAATACTGCCAGTGGCTATTTAGAACTGCCACAATTTAACAGCCCCTACAACCCCAATGTAACATATACCTATGATTTGGGCAACGGAACAACGGCTACCAGTCACTACAAGCCACTTCCATGGATATCCAGGGGCGCTAATAATGTCGCTAATTTTTTCCAAACGGGGGTTTTGTCAAATACCAGTGTGGCGGTAAGTACCAGCGGAGAGAATGGTTCTTTCAGAGTTTCGGCTGCGAACAACTATCAAAGGGGTGTTGTACCCAATACGAATTTAAATAATTCGTCATTTTCTATAGCAGGTAATTATAAACTTACACCTCAACTAACTATTGACGGGAAAATAAGTTACGACAGACAATTCACCGCCAACTTTCCATCTACCGGCTATGGAAATAACACTATACTTTACAACCTTGCATTATGGATGGGGGCCGATGTAGATGTAAGGGATCTTAAAAATTATTGGGAGCCGGGCAAGGTAGGCCTGCAACAATCTTTTTACAACCTGTCTTTTTACAACAACCCTTATTTTCTTGCTTATCAGCAGTTGAACGGCTATCACTCTGATGAAACATTTGGCAACCTGTCGCTCAATTATCAAATTTCTAAGGATCTATCTGTTAAATTACGTTCAGGATTCAATGAAAATTCTGTTGATCAAGAGTCAGATTATCCATACAGCTTGATATCATACAATGGGGTAGGTAGCACCCCCCTTGGTGATTATACTACCTCAATAAATACTCATTTTGATATTACTACCGACCTGATCCTGGCCTACAAGCATAAGTTCAGCAATAATTTCAACTTATCGGCAATTGCCGGCGGTGCCAACTTTTTTAATAATGATAAAGATTTAAACGCCGCGACCGATGGGCTTAGCATACCGGGTCAGTATTATCTTAGTAATTCAATCAACCCCATAACAGGCTCAAACTACTTAGGTCAAAAACAAATAAACAGTTTATACACTAATCTCGACCTGGAGATGTATAACTTTCTTTACATAACGGGTACTGCCAGGAGAGACCAAACATCTACGTTACCTCTTGCAAATAATGCCTTTATATACCCGTCGGTTGGCATTTCCGCCGTGTTGTCTGATGCATTTAAATTACCGGAGATTATCTCATATTTAAAGGTCCGCTCAACCTGGGCGCAGGTAAATAGCGGTATTATCAATCCGAATAATACTTCTAATCCTTATACAAGCATCAACACTTATAATATTGGCAATAAATTTAACGGTGTAACCTCACTCAGCTATCCAAATACCTTTGACACTCCCAATCTTTTACCCAGCTCAGTTCAATCATTGGAATCGGGTTTCGCATTGGGGCTGATGAAAAACAGGTTAAATTTAGATGCCACCTATTTTAGAAATCTGGAATATAATAACTTTCAGTACACAACACCATCCCAAACAAGCGGATACTCCTATTTGCTTCAAAATGGCAATCAATTTGTACAAAAAGGATTTGAATTTGTGCTAAACGGCACCCCAATAAAAACAAGTAACTTTCAATGGGAATCGAGCTTTAATTTTAGCAATAATCATACCTGGATCAAACAAGTAAGCTACGATACTTATGGCGCCGGATACTATAACCAATACCTTAAAGTTGGAGACAGATTGGATGAAAACTATGTAAGTGAGGGTCAGTTTTCGGCCAATGGTAAACTTATTATAGGGGCAAGTGGCTATCCGTTAAATGCTCTTTATTCATCTCACCTGGGGTATACTGATCCTGATTGGATATATGGATGGCAAAATACTTTCAAATATAAAAGTATTTCGCTCACCGTATCTGTAGATGGTCGTATAGGTGGCCTGCAATACTCCACGCTTAATGAAACAATGGCATGGGGCGGTACTGCGCTTAGTACGGTAAATCAATATAGGGTTGCTGCCAATGCAGGACAAAGCACCTATATAGCTCCGGGAGTAGTTGTCACTTCGGGTAGCGCCACGTATGACAGTCATGGAAATTTACTTTCCGACACCAGGAAATACGCGCCTAACACCACTGCTGTAAACTATATTTCCTATATGGAATCGACAGGTGGCAACCCTTACCAAAATAATTATTTTTACTATAGCGGTACTTATTTAAAATTGCGTTCAGTAGAATTGACCTACACCGTTCCGAAAAAGGTGCTAAGCAAGCAAAAGGCATTCAAGTCAGCCTCTGTATCACTTATTGGTAATAATTTGCTCCTGTTCTCTAAATTACCAAATGCAGATCCCGACCCGGGGTCAGATAGCTATGAAACCCCTTCTAAACGGAGTATAGGTGTTAATTTTAATCTTAAATTTTAATAACCACTGTCAGTTATCTCAATTATTCATTTTTAATTTATTTCACATGAAAAAATATTATTGGTTATTAACCTTCTTATTGTTGGGATGTTTTTTTTCGTCCTGTAAAAAGTTTAGTTATTATCAAATAAATCCTAACCTGCCCACTCAGGCCGATCCTTCACTCCTGTTACCTAATGTTGAACAGATATTTTTTTCGACCATATCAGTCGAAGATGATTTCAGTTGTCGTTATTTGGTAAATACTTATGATCAAGATAACTCGCAGTATTATGGCTGGACAAGAGGGTCTTTTAATTACAATAACCTAAGCCAGGTTATAAAAATGGAGCAGGAAGCTGCTCGTGTAAATAGTCCTAATTATAAATACCTGGGCAAGTTTTTTAGTTCATACTTTATAGTAGGTACTACCCAAATGTTTGGAGATGTACCTTATTCGCAAGCTGAACAGTCCCTACTGAATAATAACTTCAGCGCGGCAGCTTTACACCCTGTATACGATAAACAGAAAGCCATCTATTTGCAGGTATTGAACGATTTGCAAACAGCCAGCGATTCGCTTTCAGTTGCTGGAGGGGTAATTAATAACGATCTTATATATGGCGGCAGCATAACACAATGGAAAAAAGCCATCAACTCGTATTATTTAAGGGTATTAATGAGCCTTTCATTACATGCTAATGATGCCGACCTCAATATCGTGCAGCGGTTTAACAATATCATATCCAATCCGACAAAATATCCATTGTTTGCATCTAATGCCGACAATGCACAATTGCAATACTACGATGTTGTCGGGAGTCGGTACCCTTATTATGAAGATGCCAATTCTAAAATATACTATCTGATGGATAACTCATTTGTACAACTGCTTCAAGGACTGAATGATCCCAGGCTTTTTGTATATGCTGCACCCAACCCTGCTGCAACCGCTGCCGGGCTTGCCCCAACAAATTTTAATGGTTACTCAGGCCTGCAGGGCAGTGCGACATTCGGTGTTAATAGTCTGCAGCAATCATTAGGGAATGGTTCTCAATTTAATACGCGCTATTACTACGAACCTACTAACGAACCAAGCGTACTGATGAGTTATGCCGAACTGCAGTTTTTACTGTCTGAAGCCGTAGTAAGAGGCTGGATAAGCGGAAATGCGAACAGCTATTATATAGCAGGGATAACGGCCTCGATGCAATTCTCCGATTATAATTTCCCCACCGCGCAGGGAGTTCCTTACACAGGCCAGCTATACGCTGATAATGATATTCAAACTTATGTAAGCCAGCCAGCAATCCAGTTAAAGGCAGGAACCGAGATACAACAGATAATTACGCAAAAATATATCAGTATGTTTATGAACACCGGCTTAGAACCATTTTTTGAAAATCTGCGTACCGGCTTCCCGGTATTTGAGGTAGCAGGGGCGGGAATAATAAACCAGGTGAATGGTGTTAACGCTGTTCCTAAAAGATGGATGTATCCTATTGATGAAGTTGGCAATAACACGACCAATGTAAATAATGCCATAAAGAGCCAATATCCGGGTGGAGATAATATTAACGGGGTGATGTGGTTGCTTCAATCCGAATAGGCATTAGGTATCCGAAGGTATGAATGTTGGCGCTAACCTGAATACCACTGTTCAAAAACAGTTTAGCCGAACTGACAATATTAATGCCATTATATGGCTTTTGCAATAGTATTAAATGATGTATCTCTTATGTGCCGGAAACCGGCACATAAGAATACACTTTATGCTGAACTATAATTACCATTTATTAATATCATGATGAGATTCAAATTACTAATAACAATAATTGCATTTTACCTTTATTGTTTTACGGCTAATGGCCAAACAAAAAAAACCGTATTTATTATTGCGGATGGAATACCCGCTGACGTTATCGAGAAGCTGAATACCCCTAATATCCAGCGTATGATAAGGAGCGGCAGCTACACCAGGATGCATGTTGGCGGCAATAAAGAGACTTATAGTGAAACGCCTACTATCTCTGCCGTTGGCTATAATAGCCTGCTTACAAGTACCTGGCTAAATAAACATAATGTTGATGGTAATAATATTAAAGCTCCTAATTATCATTACCAAAACGTTTTCAGAATTTTTAAGGATCAGTTCCCGCAAAAAAAGACAGCCATATTCTCAAGCTGGCTAGATAACCGCACCAAGCTTATTGATGATCATTTACCTGACGCAGGGAAACTTATAGACATTCATTTTGACGGATATGAATTAGATACAGTAAATTTCCCTCATGACAGTGAACATGAATATATGCACAAAATTGATGAAAAAGTAACAGATGAAGCTGCCATCACCATAAAAGATAAGGCCCCTGACCTCTCTTGGATATACCTGGAATATACTGATGATATGGGCCATATGCATGGAGACGGTCCACAGTATTATAATGCTGTAAAATTAATGGATGCGCAGATTGGAAGAGTGTTAGATGCCATTGCCTATCGTAAAAAGAAATATAAAGAAGACTGGCTACTGATCTTAACCACCGATCATGGCCGTAATGAAAAAGATGGAAGGGACCATGGTGGCCAGTCTGTGAGGCAGCGTACAACCTGGATGGCAAGCAATTATCCGCATCTTAACAATTACGTGCAGTATTATAATCCAGCAATTGTAGATATCGTACCATCTATCGCGAATTTTATAGGCATGACTATCCCTAAAAATGTAGCTCAGGAAATGGACGGTGTTCCATTAATTGGTAAAATATCTGTTGGCAACCTGGCAGCCAATTATTTCCAGGATCAGATTGATCTTACCTGGAGTGCTTTACAAGCAACAGGTACAGTAAAAGTATGGATAAGTACCACCAATAATTTCAAGGAAGGGGGGCATGATCATTACCAGTTGATGGCAACTTATCCATTAAATCAAAAACATGCATTGATCAATGTTCAAAATCTCCCATCATCGTTTTATAAAATATTGCTTACAGGTAAAGATAATAGTGTCAATACCTGGGTAATTAAGGAGGTGCAGAAATGAGATATTTTTTAAGCGTATGTGGCCTTGCAATTTCGGCGATTCTATTTAGTGCATGCCATCAGCCGTCCGACAATAAAAGTAACCTAAACCTTCAACCGGCAGGTGAGGCATGGGGTGCTTTATATCAGCAACGTGCAGCCGAATACAAGGCGCTTGCCTTTCAGGCCTACAATATTGCACAACTCAGGTTAGATCAGCAACTAAAAATAAAATCAAAAAAGCCGTTGTCCATAATTACCGATATTGACGAAACAGTATTAGATAATAGCCCCTATTTTGTTGCATTGGCAAAACGGGGAGAAATATACAGCGATTCATCATGGGTAAAATGGACGGCCAAGGTTAAATGTGATACAGTGCCGGGTGCAGCCCACTTTCTGAAATATGCTGCAGGAAAAGGATTAACCATTTTTTATATCACCAATCGCTTCGAACAGGAACGGTTACCAACGCTAAAAAATCTTAACAAATGGGGACTACCGCAGGCCGAAAGTGCACATTTATTTTTAATGAATAGCGATGACAGCAAGGAGTCACGCAGGTTACTGGTCCAAAAAAAATATAACATAGTTTTGTTGCTTGGCGATAGTCTTGGTGATTTTGATAAGTTTTTTGATCACTTATCCGACAATGAAAGAACTGCGCACACGCAACAAATGGCAGCATTATTCGGGGCTAAGTTTATAGTGTTACCCAATGCAATGTACGGTACCTGGGAGGATGTCTTATATAAAGATAAAAACGCGAATTCCATTCAACTAAAAAATCAGGTCCTCCTTAATGATTTAAAATAAAAAGACAGTCGGCAAGAATATCAATGAGATAGTGACTTCGCTTCCGAAGCGCATGAAAAACTACGGCATAAACGCACAGGCTTTAAAATGGCTATTTATTCCGTTTCCTTTCTTGATCGCAACAAACCTGAGTTGGATTTATAATTATGCTATATTAACTTCAAATTGCGCCAAATGAACCTAAATGAGGACCACTTTACAAAGCCGTTCCTGCTTTCAACTTCTTTATCATGAAGGGTAATGGCAACATCAATTAACTTTTGTCGCGATGGTCCTTAAATTTTCCATAAAATGGTCGAAAAAAGTCCAATGGAGTTCTCCTTGACTTAGTGAACCCCATTAGATTAGATTCGAATCAATCAGATAATGTAGACAAAGTCCGCATTTCTTCTATTAAGCGGTTCGAGTTTAGTCCTGTTGGGGCTACGCAAGTAAGAATGAAAGCCTTTAATCGAAAGATTAGAGGCTTTTTTGGTTTAGCGGTGTTGGTAAAAAGGCATGCTTGAGTTACACTTTAATGCTCTATTTTGTAACAAACCCTTTATAGTCGAAAATAGCAACACTTGTAAATATCATTTTTACAAAAATTACGTTGTTATAATTGCGTCAAAATCAATGATATGAGAAAAACCTACTTTTCCAATGGAATTTTAATAATGGCTTCATTTTTACTGTTAATTGTATCATCATGTAAAAAAGATAAGTCGGCCCCCACAATAACTGATGCTACGCCAATAAAATTTGCTGTATATGAGCAGGTTGATTCATCTATTTACAGGCAAATATTCATACCAATTCCTACAATTGGCACCATTACACTAAATGATGATTTTAACGCGTTGCTTTTTGATACAGGCTCAGGCGGTATGGTTATTGACGCAAGCGGCATTTTGCCGTCGAACCTGATCACTAGTAATGGCTTTAATTTTACCGGTGATTCTACTGTTTATGATGGTATAACTGTTACTAATCAAACATCTACTATTCAATATGGAGATGATGCAAATTTATATACAGTATACGGAAACCTGGCTTACGCAAATGTCACGATTGGAGTTCAAGGCGACGGTACTATAACAATTAAACGCCTGCCATTTCTCCTATATTATAAAGCAACAGATAACAAAGGTAATGTTAGTCCACCGCATGACTTTGATGTATTTGGTGCCGACCCTGAGTACGATTTAACTTTCGCAAACAACGTTAATTTACAAAGTCCGTTTAATCTTTATAACCCAGGTACTGGCCTAACCAAAGGATTTAAAATTGGGCCATTAGGTACATCCAACTTTTCAGATGCTTATGATCTTCCACTTACTCCCGATGTAATTACTTTGGGTTTAACGGCTTCCGATCTTTCATCATCTTCAGGTTTTACAATGAATAATCTTCAATATGATTCCCGCTATGGTGCCGATCCTGTGATGCCAGGTACAATTAATTATAACAATGAAAAGATCTCAGCTAATATTGTATTTGATAGCGGAACAGCCGGGTATAGTTATATCGAAGATAATAACGCGGCAAAAACCACTATCACATTACCTCAAGGCAGTACAGTATCCGCCGCTTTAAACTCTGGTTTCAACTATACTTATACTACAGCCCCAACGGAGTATTTAACTTATGTAGAAAACCCAAGTGTTTCTAAGATTGATGTGTCAATTTTCAGCATTGACTATTTTATAAATAATGAGTATATGCTTGATTATACAGATAACAGGTTAGGTTTAAAGAACAACTAAACTAATAGGGGAATAATAATCTAATGTCCCTTTGTTAGCAAAAGAATTTATAGCAACTATATATTCTTTTGCTTCTCCTGCCATGGTACAGGAATTATAAGATAGAAATACGATCGGGATGGAATGTCAATAATTAACACGCGCACAACACTTACGTCCTGTTCTTCCTTTACAGGTCAAAAATCAATAAAAAAGGAAAGTCACCAATCTTCTGTATACTAACCAAGATCCATTGACTTCATGAAACGCAGCTGATAAATCCGGCCTCTATTTGAAATAGAACGGGTTGGCCACATTCATATGACCACCAGATTATTCAAAAAATGATTTTTGAGTGGCGATATAACCGGTTGGTGTAACTATTGTTACAATGCCTGTCCCACCAAATAAATCATCCACGTCGAATTTTATTTTTTGTCCAGGCTTAATTTCAGGTAAGTCGTAGATTTTATAGGAGGAATAATTATCTGTTTTATCAGAAACATATAATTTATACCCTCTCACAATATGTTGCGATAGTCCAATACTTCCATAAATCCTTAAACTCAATTTATTCCCCCTTTTGGTCATTTGCTGTACTTCAATAGGGGAAGATAATTCTCTTAATACAATCATCGATGGCTTGGGTTTTCCATACATATCATAAACCCCATGAATTCTTCTTCTAAACTTATCGGTATCAGTAGTACCCGGATAATGCGTCCGGTAATCTGTTAAATCAAAATAAATGGCACCTTGTATGTAAGGTTTCGTCTCGTATACAGCCATGTGATAGATCATATCTTCTATGCGCTTTTCATCCCCCCCTTTAAAATTAGGGCCACATAAGCCAAATTCCGATATAAAGAAGGGTTTGTCAGGGTAGGAAACATGAATACTGTCTAAATAATTCGACAATTTGCCAACTGGAATATCCCACCAGGTTCCGGCATATTCGTTCATCATCAAATAATCACCCTGGCTGCCAGCATCTGCAACAAAACCGGGATCATTAATAAAGCCATTTTTCAATGTATTGCTTACATAACTTACCATACGTGTCGAATCCAGCTGATGCGCTTTATTTATAAGAGCTAGAATCATCGCTTTCATTTTTTCGTTCCGGCCATTCAATTCATTGCCTACTCCCCAAGCGAAAATACATGGATGGTTGTAATGATTGCGGACCATTTCACCGAGTTGTTTATTGGCGATGGTACGAATGGTATCATTTACAGGTGTTTCTGCCCCCCATAATGGAATTTCCTCTTGTAAAAGAATACCATTACGGTCGCAAAAGTCATAAAAAACATCATCTTGCTGAAAGTGCACACGGCTGAAGATCGCATTCACATCTTTCATTAATTTGCAATTGCGGAGTATCTCTGCTTTGGTTTCTGCAAGCCCAAAATTGGGATTAGAGCCGGCAGTCCACTCTACACCCATCAGCTTTACTTTTTCACCATTCAAAAAAATTTGACCATTTACAAACTTTAGCTCTCTGAAACCAACATTATCGCTAATTTTATCTACCGCTTTTTTACCATTTAAAATAGTTACATCTATGTGGTAAAGATTTGGGAAGTCAAAATGCCATGCGTTTACTTTCGGCAAAATATAATTAACAATAGCTTCACCATTTTTCCAAACTGGTTGAGTGATTGTTTGTAAGACAACTTTTTTAGTGGGTTGGTTTTCTTCAGATACAGCAACCAGTAATTTAATGTCTTTATTATAGACTTGATCGAAACCTATCCTAATTTTCAATTTACCAGATTGATGATCAGGATTTAAAACCGGCTCTGCATTTAAATAACTTGCTGCCGGTTTACCACTAACAATAAAATTAACCGACCTGATTATTCCTCCATCATTCGGCCAATCAAATGAATCTCCAAAAGGTACCTTATTGCGCCCAAAATCATTATTGCAAGCTACGGTAATAGTATTTTCAGCTCCATACGTGACCTGGCCATCCAAATTAACAAAGATCTTATTAAACCCATCTCCAATATTCTCCTTAACCTTTTTCCCATTGATGTAAATAAATGAAGTATGATTAATAGCGCCAAATTGTAAAACGATATGCTTGTTTTTCCATTTGGCGGGTATCATAACTTTTCTTTGATACCATGCCCATCCATAATAATTTTGAGTATTTTTATCCACATTCCAGGTATGTGGCACTTTTACATCAGCGCTATTCTTCAAGTCTTTTTTAAACCATTCTTTAGTCAACCCTTCCGTTTTTTTATCTATACAGAACTTCCATGAATCATTCAGGTTAACTGTATCACGTTGAGCAAAAGCCGCATGGCTTATTAAAAAGAATAGGGCAGTATAAACAAATTTCATATTCGGATATTATATTCAATAAACTACAAAATGCTTGTATTATGTGTATTTGATAAGGAAACGCTATAACTTCTATTTACCCTGTATCATTAAAGCTAATAAGGCTTTCAAATCTTTCACCTTTTCGGGATATTGAGCGGCAAGATTACGCTTTTCTCCAATATCATTATTCAGGTTATACAATTGAGGCTCTGTGGAATTTCCTGTTTCTATCTCTACTAAATTATTATAAGGTTCACTATTATTTGGCGTAATATATTTCCATCCATCCTTAACAATGGCAAGCGCCCCACCCTGCTCTATATATACCGAACGCCCTTTATCAGATCTACCCAGAAAAGCATCCATTAAGTTCTCGCTATCGGTTGCATCACCGGCTGGAATAGGTTGTTTAAGAAATGCGGAGAAAGAAGCGAGCATATCCATTTGGGATACCAGAGCATCTGAAACTTGCGGTTTGATCTTTCCAGGCCATCTAATGATGAAGGGAATTCTGGTTCCACCTTCCAAAGCACTGTATTTCCCGCCCCGCATCGGCCCTGCCGGTGTGTGCCCGTTCAATTTGGCTACGGCTTCATCCTGATAACCATCATTCAATACCGGGCCGTTATCGCTGGTAAAAATAACTATCGTGTTTTTTTCCAGGCCCAGGTATTTAAGCTGTTTCATTATTTCACCCACAGTCCAGTCCAATTGTAAAATAACATCACCCCGCAAGCCTAAACCACTTGTGCCTTTAAAACGGGTTGCAGGCATCCGGGGCACGTGTGGTTCCGTCATAGCAAAATATAAAAAGAATGGTTTATGCTGATTCTCCTCTATAAAACCCTCAGCTTTTGCTAAAAAGGTTGATGACACCTCTTCATCCACCCACCTCGCCAATTTGCCGCCACTCATATAGCCAATCCGGCCAATACCATTTACAATAGTCCCATCATGGCCCTGGCCTGGCGATGATTTTAGCTTCAGTAACTCCGGATGTTCTTTTCCTGTGGGGTCATTGCCTATCTTCTTGGTATAATCTACCGCAATGGGGTCATTAGGGTCTAATGCTACTATATGATGATCTTCTAAAAATACGGTTGGTACCCTGTCTGCTGTTGCCGGGAAGATGAAAGAATAGTCAAAGCCTACCTCATTTGGCCCCGGCTTAACTTCTCCATTCCAATCTTTTGCCACGGCATTTCCCAGGCCCAAATGCCATTTGCCAACAATCCCGGTTTTATACCCGGCTTTTTTAAACATATTGGGTAAGGTGGTTCTGTCAGTAGGGATAATCAAAGCTGCATCTCCCGGTAAAATGCCTGTACCTTTTTTGCGCCAGGGATATTCACCTGTCATCAGGGCATACCGGGATGGCGTACAAGTTGCCGAGGTACAATGCCCGTTGGTAAAACGGATACCTGCCGCGGCTATCTTGTCCACATTGGGTGTATGAATTTTAGTAGCCCCATAACAGCTTAAATCGCCATAACCCAAATCATCTGCATAGATGTAGATAACGTTTGGGCGAGTGATATTTGGTTTTGATGCATTTTGCCCCGCCGCAGTAAATGCAGTTATAATAAATAATAAGGATAACAGATTTCTATTCATGATAAACATTACAGTATTAGAAATTACTTCTTATGACGACTTAAACTTATAAACTTATTTTATATAATACTTTTACCGTTTATCAATATTTGTCTTGCGTCATTGTCTTCAAACTTATCTATCTGTTGATTTAATTCTGCTTTTAACTGCCTTGTAAGGTTTTCATATCCTTTTTTACCATAAATATTATTCATTTCGTGAGGGTCGGTTTGCAGGTCATATAGCTCCCAGTTATTTACACGGGTATAAAAACGTATAAGCTTGTAGCGTTTGGTTTTGATGCCAAAATGTGGTGATACAGCATGCTCTCCATTTTCATAATAATGATAATAGATCACGTCCCGGCCTTTTGCTTTGTTTTTTGCAAACAATGGCAGCATCGACTGGCCCTGCATATCTTTTGGTATGGCCACGCCCGCAGCATCTAAAACAGTAGGCGCAATATCTAAATTCAGCACAAAATCGCTTGATTTTGTGCCGGGTTTTATTTTACCCGGATAGCGCATCACCATTGCAGTGCGGAATGATTCTTCATAGATCCATCGTTTATCAAACCAGCCATGTTCCCCCAGATAAAAACCCTGATCAGACATATAGATCACAATAGTATTTTTAGTAAGGTGGTGTTTATCCAGGTAATCCAAAGTGCGGCCAATATTCCGGTCC
>Ga0302309_10003046_pt1 | contig 13316 bp, 10 predicted proteins | sample III_Palsa_N1_1_FD_200453 | JGI IMG/M metagenome (GOLD analysis project Ga0302309, IMG submission 200453) | Peat permafrost microbial communities from Stordalen Mire near Abisko, Sweden - III_Palsa_N1_1 | ecosystem: Environmental > Terrestrial > Soil > Palsa > Peat permafrost | place: Sweden... | reverse complement strand
TAAAATCGATCATAAAATAGCCGTAAAAAGGATGGTGACGACATTGCTTTACCTGCGCTGCCAGTATTACTCAGCGCTCAGTTTGCTGCGCGTTCAGTTCGACGCTGGCTAAGTGAGCTTGCCACGGAAGGTCTTATTCAAATAATGCTTGGAAACTGACCAGAGACTAGAAAAATATCTTCCTTTTTGATAGCATCATTGATAAATAGTATATGGATATCACCCCATGACTCCCAAATTTATTCGATTTTTTTATATAACCATCCTACTGTTATTCAGTTATACCAGCCACGCCACTTTACCTGAAGGTTTTGTATACATTCGTGATATCGATCCCAGCATCATCGAAAGCCCTCGCTATTATTCCAGTCAGAATTTTTTAGGAAAACGCATGATAGGTTATGAAAAGTCGACCCTCATTTTGACCAAACCAGCGGCGCAGGCTTTGAGTCAAGTCCAACAAGCCTTATTAAAAGATGGTTATTCTTTAGTCATTTATGACGCCTATCGCCCGCAAAAAACGGTCAATGAATTTGTCCGCTGGAGCCATGATTACAGTGATCAAAAAATGAAAAATTTATATTACCCGCGCATTGATAAAAGAGATGCATTTAAATTAAATTATATTTCTGATAAATCTGGACACACTCGTGGTAGCGCAGTTGACTTAACAATCATTGCACTTAACTCTAAAATTAAAGCTGCAAACGAGATTGTCTTTTCAAAAAGAGTTTTCAAAAACAATGTCACTCTCCCCTTTCTTGACGATGGCACGATTGATATGGGAACAAGTTATGATTTATTTGATATTGCCTCACACCATCAAAACCCATTGATCGAAGGAATGTACTTGAAAAACCGTCAGTATTTACGTCAAATGATGCTAAAACACGGATTTATTGAATATCCAGAAGAATGGTGGCATTATATGTTAAAAAATGAACCCTTCCCCAATACCTATTTTGATTTTGATATCAACTAGTTTAATTTGCTATAAAAAAATGGCTTATAAACAATTTCAATGAAATATTTTAATCGTTTGCGATTGAGGTGGGTAAAGTAAATATAATGAAGCGAAATTCAGACCGGTTAACTAGGGAATTTTTTCTACGTGATACATTAGTCGTTGCACAAGAACTATTAGGCAAACACCTTATTTTTCAAAATCATCAAATAATGATCACTGAAACCGAAGCTTATATCGGTATAGATGATCCCGCTTGTCATGCTGCACGTGGAAAAACGCCACGAACCGCTGTTATGTTTGGAAACGCAGGTTTTAGTTATGTTTATTTGATTTATGGAATGTATCATTGTTTAAATATTGTCACTGAAAAAGAAGGATTTCCAGCCGCTGTTTTAATTCGGGGTGGCGTTGATCAAAAAACGAATCACTTAATTAATGGACCCGGGAAATTGTGCCGTGCTTTGGGAATTAATAAATCGCATAATGCGATGGATTTGATATTACATGATGATTTTTATGTGCTCGATGGTCAGCTTGGATTGACTTATCAAGCAACACCACGGATTGGGATAAAGGTTGGGGTTGATAAGTTGTGGCGATATGTAGTAGAAAAGTACTAAGATGGATGTCTCGTTTCTCTTGTGATTGCATTTATCGATAAATAGAACTCCAGCCGTAGAATTGATTGTTCTATTCAATTTGCCTAAATAAGAAAATATCACCTATACTTCAAGTTTGGTTTTATCGTATAAAAGGGCGTATTGTGCAACCACCGACAATGTCCTCTCCATTACAAGAGCTTGGATTGCATGCAAAAAATACCCAAGACGCTTGGAATGAACGTGCGGTTTTCGACGCGCTCTTGCAACGTCTAGCTGTTATGTGGGGCAGTCAGCAGCACTTGAAGCATGTAAAAGAAGTCTTTAGCAAGTATAAAAATACAAAAAAACAATTTGTTCGATTGGCCCAAGTGTTAGCCACTAGACACGTGATGCTAAAAAAGAAAGACATTCGAGCATGGGAAAAAACCGGGAGCAAAGGACTCACAGAGCATTTTATCATTAAAGAAGAAAGTGAAACACCGCAAAAATATGCTGCGCCTGCTCTTAATAACCTACCTCAGACCACATATATTGCAATGAGTGGAAAGCAAACGCCCATTTTAAGCGAAGAACTTAAATCAATGTTTTACGGCAGAGGGCCCGCATTAAATGGCCTGCCTAAACTAGGGCCCGCCTATGCCTTGCCCGTCTTGGGATCCACTATCGCCGGTGCGTGGGAACAAAATGCAGACATCCATGTCAAGCCATTGACACCCAGATCTTATAAACATATTGAAGTTCGTGAAAACGACACCGGTTCTAATACCACGTATTATGAAATGGGCACTTTCTTTGAAATACATGCGGGTGATGCAGAAGATGTACATATAAGTCGACCTCTGGCCTGTGGGTATATACAAGAACGTTATAAATTTGATCCCAAAGGTGTTTTCAAACTCAATGAATTTGAGTACGGCGGCGATCCTGATTTTGTTGCATTGGCTGAGCTGCATTTTTTCCATGCTGATTATATGGATGCATTGAGTGAACGAGGAGCTCAACGCTTGAGCGAAGAAGATATCCATACACTAAATCAAGTCTTGCAATACTCCAAAGAATATCCCGTATCAAAACAAGGCGACACGCTCCAAGCCTGGATCCAACTGGGGGAAGATACACAAACACCCGTACGTAAACAGTTTAAACATTTTTGTTTGGCCAATAAAATAATAGATGGTGCATTCATCCATTCATCACCGCAAAAACATTGGTCTTATGCCCAGACATTCCATAAGGCCATCGTGTTGGCTGCAAAAAATCCAACCACTGCATATAATGAAGCCACTTTTAGTGCCATTGTTAAACGCTTACAAACACTGATAGAACGTATTAAAAACTATATTGTCAAAAAAGAGCACGATGCAGCCATCACAGAAGCCAGCGATAAGGACATGCAAAAACAACAAGCCATGAACGATGTGTTGGCATTGTTTGAACGTGATATTTTTCCTAGTGTCCTTGATATTCAAGTCATTGAACAGCGATATCCTTTATTATACGATGGAATACATAAAACCTTGGGCTTGGGTTCCGGCGAGGCGACAAGCTTATTAACCAATTTAAAAGACTGCTTGTTAGCACTGAATAAAAATGAGCCTTTATTAGCGCATAAAATGCCTGACAATCGGATCTTATATATTCAACCAACCCTATCAAATATACCGGCACAAACAACCACGGCATCCAGGCCCCAAACACAACCAACACGCGAATATTGGCTGACACCAGAAATATTAAAACAATTGGATATACACATTGGTGGTCTAAAAAAACGTTTGGGCATTACAGAAGCGGGCCTCAGCAGTTACCACTCCAATTTTTACACCTATCAACGTGGCAAAGAGGAACAACGACACGATAGATTAAATAAAATGAATGCGCTGATGGCCATTGTCAAACTGTATGAAAAAGATTTACTAATGGTCAATGACAAGAGTGAACTAACCATGAAACAGGGACAATCTCTAACACTTTCGCTATACAATGACCAGTATTCTCCTATCACCCCCACATTGGATTGTGATGCATTCAATGCATTACTTAATAACGCAAAGCAAGCCCCACATGATTCGTTTTCCTTTCGAAAAAATACGGCGACTGCCGCATTAATCTCTATGGTCACTGACATGTTGGTTTCACAACAACAAACACGCAAAACCTCTTCCCGTCAACAGGGTTTTTAAAGTAAAGTAATATTAATCGACTTAACATCGAAACAGGGATGAAATCTAACCGCAGTGCTATTATAATGCTTTAAAAGGTTGGCTTTTAGTTTTACTACTATTCCTGCTTTGATTTGCCTTTAATGCCGCAACAATTTTGCTCTGCATGTCAGGAAATAAAGTCACGCCATTGAGCGCAAATACTTTTGAGCTACCAATCGGCTCCTGGTTAACTCTCAAATCTTCGACGTTTTGATGTTTAGAGCAAATCTCACTTAATATGGCGAAAATCTCTCCTCCCAAAGGAAAACCATCCAGCTCAATTCGCTTGAGATTTTTCTGACGATCTCGCAAAATCTCGACCAGATGTTTAGTGACTAGCGTCAAAGACTGAGAAGATTTCGTCATTTTTAAGGAGAGTATTAGTTCATCATATTCATCAGGATTATTTTGTAATTCATTGATTACATGCTGAAAATTTTTAATATCGACAATAGTATTTTCGTATTTCATGGATTAGTCTCGTTAAAAATACACCAATAGACTGTATTATACCATACTTATAAATATTAATTAATTATTAATTTTAAATTAAAATATGTTAATATAAAAGATATCTTAAGCCATGAATATCAAAAAGAGATACAACATGCCACCTGATGAAAGTTTGCTAAAAGCAGTCGATGAAGAGCGGACACTCCAGCCACAGTTGGGTGATCCTAATGCTACGCTCAGGGAGGATATTGGTCTTGTACGCGTCGGAGAAGAACTAGTCACCCCTTTTTTGACGAGTGACACTACTAATCCGTTATGTAAAAGATCTGCACTTTTTACCATGAAAGCAAACGGTGATCTTAGATTTGATGACGCGCCGCTAGCCAAAAAATTCGATGATCTTTTTGATAAAGGAATAACGGTGGCCAATGGAATAAGCACTGGACCTGAGTTTATTGATGCTGCGGCTAAAATGATGCACTATTTAAAGGGAAAAGGCCTTATTGATGATACTGGTCGTCAACAAATAGCTGCCCACATTTATGATCTTCAATCAAATAATAAGGCTACTGAACAACAAAACTTATTTATAGTTTTATATGAAACCTGTCTTGTAACGCTCGATCCATCATTAAAAGTTAGCTCGGAATGGGAAAAAATTTCAAACATATTTATATCCGATATGAAGCCAAAAGACGGCTCTGCACCTAGTGTAGACAGTTTAGGAAAAGTAGCCCATAAAATACCCCATTTCCAAACACAAATGCTTTGGCTAAAGCAGCCTATTGGCGACATAAGCAAATTGTTACAAACATATATGCAGGACTTTATTCAAAATAAAAAAACTCAATGGGCAGCACAATACAAAAAAATTTCCCCACAAGACAAAAAGCAATTTTTTGCCAAAGTGATCCTACCAGAGATGATTGCTGAAATGTCAAAATATTGTGAATTGATTGAAGATAAAAACCATAAAAAAATAGCGCGGCAAATAATAAAACAGATGCAGGTTTCAAGCGTGGGCATGACGGATATTAATGCTTTTATCAAACTATTTTCTGTCTCAACGGCAAAAATTATCGATTATCAACCCGCAGCATCGGGGTATGAGTGGAGTCGATGGATATCAAACAGCGGCACAATAGACAAGTCTCATTTAGGTCCTGTTATGTGCTATACCATTGATGCGAGTTTGCCCATTGCAGATCGTGTAGAAATGGCCATGGGACTCATTAAAGCAATAACAGAATACCACGAAAAAGATGGGTTGCTGCACACCGATCTTAAGCCAGCAAATTTAAAATGGGATCCAGTAACACGTCAAGTGATATTAATTGATCATGGCACAGCGCTACATAATGGTGAAAAGGATATCATTACTGCCTTTAGTCCACGATTTGCACCCAGCGTGAAACACATGCAAGGCGGCGCAACGCCACATTTTGATATTTTCTCTGTGCAAGTCATATTGAGATCGTTATTTGGCATCGATTCTTTAAGAAGTGATGCTGGATCGGCATTTGCATTTGATCCCGCTGATCCAAAGTTAATAAAATTACATAAAGAACTTGAAACTATTTTTGGCAGTGATTTTATTACGCAGATAACCGAACTGCTCGACGCAACCCGAGATGGTGCTGAAAACAACAATGATAATTGTTCTTTATCTGATTTGCAGCGTAAACTCGGAAAAATTCTAAAGCCGCAACAAGGGCAAACATTGGATATCCCCACCGCATCTCAAGACTCTGGTTTGGATATTGTATACTATGTCAATCGTGATACAAAAACAAAAAAAACTGAAAATAAAGGAAAAATGCCTGTCACCATTTATCTACATAAAAATAATGAGAAGAGTATTTTATCTGAAGATAACAAAAAAACCATGTTAAAATATCAAGATCTTCTTATTAAAAAACTGCAAGAAAGCCCCGATAAAAAATTAAAAAAAGGCACCAAAATTGATCTGGGATTTGGACGAGGAAAATATACACTACCCAATAGCCTCGAGTTAAATAATAAAGGAGAGATAATGGTGGTTTCTGGTGTCATACTAGGAAAAGGTGGATTTGGTGAGGTAAAACTTGCTGAACCGCTAAATAGAAAAGTAGGACAAGGATGGATGGTGAGAAAAAATTTTTCCTATGCAAATCCAGCAGCACAATCCCAAAAAACCATCAATACCATCAGCGATGACTGTATCCATCTTATCACCGCAGGGGATAATTTTGAACATATGCTGGGTACAATGAGTCTTGCATTGAGTAATATGGTATCAGGCACCACTGCTGCATTATCAGACTTTTATGAAGTATATGCGGGAAAAGAGCTGGAGAATCTACAACAGCTCGAGCTGCAAGACGGTGGTTATGCGAAGATTATATTTGGAGATCCTGCGCAAACAAAAAGTACCGATGTTTATATTGCTTTAGATAGCTTCGGCTCAAAAAAGGACAATGATAAAGACGATATTTATGGCAAATTTTTTGAAAAATTTACCCAGATCGACAAGAAAAAACAAATTGAATTTACCTTGAATATGGTAAATGTTTTTTTTAATAAAGAGAAGAAACAGTTCTCTACGATTGATAGTGCTATTTTAGCATTAAAAACCTCAAAATTTGATCCTGCTGTGTTAAGCTCTGAAAGTAGCACTCATCTAGATACTTTAATCAATTGCTTATATGTTTGTGCCAAATCGGAATCTGGTAAGTCCGATATTATCGGCATAAAAAACAGAATACCCGACGCAAAACAAACATTGCACCTGTCTCAATTAGATAGCATTATCGTTGAATCATCAAAACAAGCGGCTGTAAAATCAGGTACGGGATCGGGATTCATTGCTGTTAGAGGAGCGCCCCCCGCCTCTCCCCAGCAAGCAACTGTTGCCCAAGATGAGTCTTCATCAAAAGGCAACGCGGATCACAGGAAAATGAACGGGAGTATTTACTGATACAACAGATTAATCCGCTTGACGCCGCAAGAACGCCGGAATATCTAAATAATCCATGCTCCCTGTTGTATTGGCATCATTGCCTGTCAACGCCGTTGCAGTTGCTGCAATGCTGGCAGCAGGGCGTTTGATGGCTGCTGATGCGGTGGTAGCGCCAGTGGTTTGACGGCGCATCACGGTGGGGCGATCTAAACGTTGATAATCAAAAGAGCCATCGGGTCTGGTGTTTTCGACTAAACGCACGGCCAAACTACTTTGTTCGCCACCGCCGATAGCGCCACCTAAACCGGTTGCAACCACAGTGACACGTAGTTCGTCTGTCATGTTTGGATCAACCACCGTTCCAACCACTACAGTGGCATCTTCGGAAGTAAAGCCTTTAATCACTTCACCGACTTGTTCAAATTCGCCTATCGACATGTCTAAACCAGCGGTAATATTGACCAGTACGCCACGCGCGCCTGACAAGGACACTTCTTCTAATAACGGACTGGAAATGGCTGCTTCGGCGGCAATACGTGCGCGATCTTCGCCACGTGCAACACCGGTTCCCATCATCGCCATGCCCATTTCTTGCATCACGGTTTTCACGTCAGCAAAATCCACGTTGATTAAACCAGGACAGGTGATCAATTTGGCAATGCCTTCTACCGCGCCCAGTAACACATTGTTTGCGGCTTTAAATGCATCCAATAGACTAATATTTTTACCCAATACGGTTAATAATTTTTGGTTGGGGATAATAATTAAAGAATCAACATATTGACTTAATTCTGCAATGCCATCTTCAGCCACTTGCATGCGCTTACGACCTTCAAAAGGAAAGGGTTTGGTCACAACGGCAACAGTTAAAATACCCATTTCTTTGGCCACTTGTGCCACCACGGGTGCTGCGCCCGTACCTGTGCCACCACCCATACCAGCGGTGATAAACACCATATCGGCGCCGTCTAAAGCTTCGATAATGCGATCTCGGTCTTCTTGCGCCGCTTGTTTGCCGACTTCCGGATTGGCACCTGCGCCCAAGCCTTTGGTAATGCTAGAACCCAATTGAATACGTGTTTGTGCCGATGCATTCTTTAACGCTTGTGCGTCGGTATTGGCACAGATAAACTCAACACCCTCAATGTTTTGCGTTAGCATGTGTTGCACTGCGTTACCGCCGCCACCACCGACACCGACAACTTTAATAACAGCACTTTGTGACGATGTATCTACTAACTCAAACATAATCTTCCCCTCAATTCTATCACTGCTTTAATCCTAAACATCAGTCCTTGAACGCTAAAAGTTTCCTTGGAACCAATTCTTCATACGTCCCCATATATTACCCGTACCATTAGAGGTACGTGAACTCATAAAATTATCCGCATTCAAACGCATGCGTTGCTGTTGGTGACCATACAACAATAAACCAACACCAGTTGCATAAATGGGATTACGCACGACATCAGCCAATCCTCTGACATACTGCGGCACACCCAAACGGACCGGTATTTGAAAAACGCTTTCGGCCAATTCTACCACGCCTTCTAACTTTGCGCTGCCACCCGTTAACACGATACCCGATGCAATAATCTCTTCAAATCCATTACGACGTAATTCTGCTTGAATCAAGGTGAATAACTCTTCATAACGTGGCTCTACTACTTCTGCCAATGTTTTACGCGATAATTTACGCGGCGGTCTGTCGCCAATCGCGGGCACTTCGAAGGTATCGTCCAGATTGGCCTGATGTGTTAAAGCGCAGGCATATTTAATTTTAATCTCTTCTGCATTTTGAGTGGGAACACGCAGGGCAACTGCAATATCATTGGTCACTTGATCGCCAGCAATCGGGATCACTGCGGTATGGCGAATAGAACCTTCCGTAAAAATAGCAATATCGGTGGTGCCACCCCCAATATCGATCATGCAAACGCCGAGTTCTTTTTCATCTTCGGTCAAAACAGCATGACTGGACGCCAATTGTTCTAAAATAATATCGTCCACATTCAAACCACAACGACGCACACATTTGACCACATTTTGTGCCGCGCTGACCGCCCCGGTGACCATATGCACACGTGCTTCTAAACGCACACCTGACATACCAATGGGATCACGGATCCCCTCTTGGTTATCAATAATAAATTCTTGCGGTAAAATATGAATGATTTTTTGATCTGCTGGGATCGCCACCGCACGCGCCGCATCGATCACGCGATCAACATCGGTGGGCGTCACTTCGTTATCCCGAATGGCAACGATGCCATGCGAATTTAATCCACGAATATGACTGCCCGCAATACCGGTATAGGCTGAATGGATTTCACAACCCGCCATGAGCTCTGCTTCTTCGACCGCACGTTGAATAGAAGACACCGTGGATTCAATATTAACCACGACCCCTTTTTTTAAACCACGCGAGGGGTGATGCCCAATTCCAATGACATCGATGTAACCATCCAATGTCACTTCCCCAACGATGGCCACCACTTTCGAGGTGCCAATATCTAATCCAACGATTAATTGTTTATCCACTTTTTTTGACATTTTGCTTCCCGCTGCCTTCTCAAGTAAAAAGAGTAGGTTTATTAGAAGTTTATACTATTTTTAAATTATTCCTAGTCACTTAATGCAACTTTCACACTATTTTGTGTACCAACGGCCAATCCATTCGTATATCTAAGATCGACATAACTAATTTGTTGGCGCTCATATTGTTGCACAAAAGGGTATAAACGTACAAATCGATTTACACGCTCTTCCACCGCATCACGTCCCAAATACACAGAAACACCATTATTTAAGGTGATTTTCCATGATCCGCGCGGGCTTAATGTTAAGCTTTGTATCGTGACGGACAATGGTTTCAATTGCACATTCATCTTTTCTAATGCCGCACTCATGTCGGCAATTTGATGTTCCTCACCAAATAACGCCGGCAAATGTGCAGGAAACGTAGAAGGATCAGGATAAAATAATTGACCCGACGTGTTTAATAATGCAGTGTCGTTCCATTTTACATAGGCCTGTTGTTCTTGTACCTGTACCACCAATTCATCCGGCCAAATACGCCGCACAGACACATGTTCCACCCAAGGCATGTTTAATAATGCCTGATGTATGGTGTTGACATGTGTATTAAAAAATCCACCAGAAACCAAAGGAGCCACCGTATTGGTTAATGTCGCTTGATCCAAGTGCACAAAATTTCCCACCACGCGCACGTGTTGGATTGGTAATACGGTGGGATTCGTCATCACACTATAAATCCAACCACCGCTCACCAAGACCAATCCCAATAAAGACAAACTAATGAAAATACGCCAAATTGAAGATGTGTAGCTCATTCATTTCCGCCTTAAAAATTGTTTAGCTTTTCCCTAACATTTTCACTTCAGTGTGCAATTGCACGCCATGTTCTGCAAAAACGCGTGCCCGCACATATTCGATCAATTGTTCAATATCACAAGCATTAACATCACCATCATGCACGATGAAATTAGCGTGTTTTTCAGAAACACGCGCATTTTCAATGCAAAAGCCTTTCAATCCAGCCGCCTCAATTAATCTTGCTGCATAATCACCGGGCGGATTGCGAAATACTGAACCACAACTGGGCAACCCGATGGGTTGTGTATCATTACGACGCTTGAGCAATTCTCGCATTTTATGTTGCATGCTGTCTACATCGCCATGTGGCAGCTTTAAATAAGCAGCAACAAACCACTCGTCTTGCTTTAAACCGACCACACTGCGATAAGCCACTTGAAACGTCTGGGCGGCGCGTTGATGTCGCTCCCCATCGCGCGTGATGGTTTCCACCGCAGAAACAATCGGCCACGTTTCACTGCCAAATGCACCGGCATTCATCATCAACGCACCGCCCAATGTCCCGGGAATACCCACAAAAAATTCAGCACCCAACAGACCTTGTTTGGCACAAAATTTAGCAATCTTCGCACAAGGTACCCCTGCTTCCACACGCAAGATATCCTCTGACACTAATGTGATTTTGTCTAAACCAGGATGCGTGCAAATCACCATCCCGTCAATACCACCATCGCGAATTAAAACATTACTACCCAAACCAAGCCAGGTGATAGACATACTGGGTGCAATGGTCGGCAAGGCTTGCTGCAAGTCCAGCAGATCCGCAGGTTCAAATAAATATTGCGCGGCTCCACCTGCACGCCAAGTGTTATAGCGCGTCAATGGAACATTTTCCTGCCAACGTTCATTATTCATCAATTGACCCAGCAGCGGCGCAACGTGCGATAAATTGTCCAATATTACCCGCGCCTTGTAACAATACTTTGTCGTCTGACTGTAATATTCGATTTAGTAAACCGGGTAACTCTTCCATGTGCTCCACAAAAATCGGATCCACTTGTCCACGTTGTCGAATGGCTCGACATAAGGTGCGGCCATCAGCGCCAGGGATCATTGTTTCACCTGCAGAATACACATCCAATACGATTAATAAATCAGTCGTCGATAACACATTGGCAAAATCATCAAATAAATCCCGTGTGCGTGTATAACGATGCGGTTGAAACACCAACACCAAACGATTTTGCGGAAACGATTCACGAAACGTTTGAATGGTTGCCTTTAATTCATTGGGATGATGACCATAATCATCAATAAACGTCACCTTGCCTTGTGTACTATTAATATCTGAATGTACTTGAAAACGTCGTCCAATACCCGCAAAACTATCAAACGCATGTGCAATATTATCCACAGCAACGCCTTCTTCTAATGCCACAACCAACGCCGCGGTGGCATTGCTCACATTATGTCGCCCAGGCAAGTTCAGCGTAAAACTCAATATTTCATCAACACTGCGCCGTTGTACTTTAAACTCGCTTTTTAAACCATTGGGTACATAATCGATAATCCGCAAATCTGCTTCAGGGTGAAATCCATAGGTGATCACAGGTCGATGGATCTCTGGCAATAATTCAGCCAACACCGGATCATCCAAGCATATCACGGCCAGGCCATAAAAAGGCAAATGATGTAAAAAATCTAAAAAGGCTTGACGCAAACGCATCATGTCGCCTGCGTAGGTGGCCATATGATCCGCATCAATGTTGGTCACAATCGAAACCATTGGTTTTAAACGTAAAAAAGACGCGTCACTTTCATCGGCTTCTGCCACCAAATAACGCCCAGTGCCCAAGCGCGCATTGGTACCTGCACTGTTTAAACGACCGCCAATCACAAAGGTGGGATCAAAACCCGCTTCTGCCAACAAGCTTGCTACCAAACTGGTCGTTGTCGTTTTGCCATGCGTTCCCGCAATGGCGATGCCATAACGAAAACGCATTAATTCGGCTAACATTTCCGCACGAGCAATCACCGGGATCCGCGCATTTTCTGCGGCGACCAATTCAGGGTTACTGCCAGCATTCACCGCACTCGAGACCACAACCACATCCATGCCTTCAACATATTGAGCATCGTGACCCACATGACACGTCACCCCCAAACGACTCAATCGCTCTAAAGCGGCACTGTGGGCTACATCTGATCCAGACACTTGATAACCTTGGTTATGCAACACTTCTGCAATGCCGCTCATGCCCACACCACCGATGCCCACAAAATGCACACGGCGTATACGTCGCATTGGGATCATGATCGAATCTCCTTGATACAAATATGAGCCACTTGTTGTGTCGCCTGTCGCGAACCCGCCGCATATGCTGCTTGTGCCATTGCCAATAAACGTTGTCGTGATAACAAAGGTGCCACGACGTCATGTAGTTTTTGTTCAGACAGTTCCGCTTGTGGCAATAATACTGCTGCGCCGCAATCCACTAAATACAGGGCATTTTTTGTTTGATGATCATCCACTGCTTGCGGAAAAGGAATAAATACAGCAGGCAAACCCACGGCAGCCAATTCAGATACCGTCAACGCCCCCGCACGGCAAATCACCAAATCAGCCCACGCATACGCTTCAGCCATGTCTTGAATAAAAGGCGTCACTTTCGCCTCTGTTTTTCCCAATGCGACATACACTTGTTGTGTCATCTCGCTATCAGCTTGTCCAGTTTGATGCCAAATGGATAATGGCGATGACATTTTAGCTAACACGGCGGGCAATTGGGTGTTTAATGCATGAGCGCCTTGACTGC